>Ga0256407_10000445_pt1 | contig 99421 bp, 87 predicted proteins | sample RumenRJG_04DNA_FD_193489 | JGI IMG/M metagenome (GOLD analysis project Ga0256407, IMG submission 193489) | Bovine rumen microbial communities from Lethbridge, Alberta, Canada - RJG_04 | ecosystem: Host-associated > Mammals > Digestive system > Stomach > Rumen | place: Canada: Alberta... | reverse complement strand
TGCGGATGCGCTTGTACTGACCGAACATGTAACCGATTTCGCGAGCGCCAGTACCCTGGTCACCAGCCGGAACGTCCGTGTCGGCACCGACGTGCTTGCAGAGTTCAGTCATGAAAGACTGGCAGAAACGCATGACTTCGTTGTCGCTCTTGCCCTTGGGGTCGAAGTCGGAACCGCCCTTGCCGCCGCCCATGGGGAGCGTGGTGAGGCTGTTCTTGAAGATCTGTTCGAAGCCGAGGAACTTCAGCATGGAGAGCGTAACTTCGTTACGGAGACGGATACCGCCCTTGTACGGGCCAATAGCGGAGTTGAACTGCACGCGGTAGCCACGGTTGACCTGAACGTTACCCTTGTCATCGAGCCAAGGCACGCGGAAGGTGATCACGCGTTCCGGTTCGACGAGACGGTCGATAACGCCGTTGGTTTCCCAAGACTTGTCCTGTTCGAGGACGGGGTCGAGGGATTCGAGGAATTCACGGACAGCCTGATGGAAGAGGGCCTGGTCCGGATCACGGGCGACGACCTTGTCATAGACTTTCTGAAGGTAAGCATTCTTGATTGCCATTTTTTATTTCTCCATTGAGAGTTTTGATTGATGTTTTTTAGACGGGATTAAAGATAGCAAAGCCCGCTCACAAAAAGTGAAAAATCGCCAAAAATCTCGAAAAACTTACAATTTTGTAAGATAGTATTTTGCAAGTTTTGTAAATTGCCTTTTTTCGTTAAATTTTGATAGGCGCAGGAAGTAAAACTTACATTTTTGTAAGTCGCGTCGGCCTCATCAAAATTGTTTACAAGATTTTACAAAAGTGTGTGAAAAAGGCGGCTTAAATCGCCGCCATAACTAGAGTTCCATGAAATTCTTGAGCTCGTCCATACGTCGCTGGGCGTACTCGTAACCCATCTCGTAAGACGCGTCAAGGTTCTCGCGCTCCGTCTCGAAGAGGTCGCACAAGTCGCTTTCGGGCCTGAAAATCAGGAGCCTCCCCTGCTTCTCGAGCTTCTCCATGTTCAAGAACATCTTTTCGTAGCGCTTGTAGCGCAACATGAGCGCCCTGAAGAAGTCGGGATACTTGCGCTTGAACATCGGGTTCAGAATCACGCGGTACTTGCGGAAGTCCGTGACTATCTCGCCCGGGTAGTGCGTCGAGACGACTACGACCTTGTCGCATCCCTTCTCGAAGGCCCTGTCGAACGGGATAGGGTCCGTGATACAGCCGTCGGCATAGTGCTGCCCGTCGAGCTCGACGGTCGGGAAAATCATGGGCAACGCACAGCTCGCGTTCAAGATATCGAGCAGGCGGCGTTCGCTCATCTTTTCGCGGAAGAATTCCACGCGACCCGTCTCGCAGCACGTGACGCCGAACTCGCATTCCACGCGCGCCGAGAAGAACGCATCGAAGTCGAACGGGATATCGCCATAGGCGGCATCGTAATGCAGGGCGTGGCATTCCTTGCGGGGCCCGTCCAGGAACTTATTCGAATGATCCTGCCCGTGCTGGATTTTGGTGGGCTGGATGATGTGGCGGAAACGGCCCTTCTGGCGGGTGATGTAGTTCATGGCGGCATGGCCGCCGGCACTCACGCCCGCGTAGTACGAGAACGGGATGTCCTCTTCCGTCCAGGCGTCCAGAACGCCCGCGGTAAAGATGGTCTGGCGTGACCCGCCTTCTAGCGCAAGCCCTATCTTCACGCCTGCACCTCCTCGGGAGTTTCCGCCGCCACGGGCAATACCGGAGCCTCGGCGACGCCAAGAGCCTTCTGCTTGAGCGCCCAGACCTTCTGCCTAAAGTACTCGCTACGTTCCGCAAGGTGCTTCGAAGAAGGCACGCCCTTCACACGTTCAATCTTTTCGGATTCGCCCACGACCACGCGGGTGCGGTGGCCGAACTTGTAGATGCCGTCGAGCCCAACCGAGACTACGGGAGCGCCCGTGCTGCGCGCAAGGAAGGCAAATCCCGTCTTGAATTCATTCAACAGGCCGTCGTAGCGGCACTTGCCTTCGGGGAAAATAATGACGTTATTCCCCTTTTCGAGTTCGCGCTTGGCAAGCAAAGCCCATTCGGTATCCAGGTTGAAGCGGTCGCAGGGGATTACGCACTTGATGCGGGTGAGCGCCCAGCTGAAATGCGGGTCTTCCACCTGGTCCTTCGCCACCACGATACTCTTCTTGCGGAAGAATATGGCAAGCATCATGAGGGGGTCGAGCATGCTGGTATGGTTCGCTATAATCACCGAAGGCGTCTTGAGGCGGGGTGACTTGACCGACTCCCCCACGTACTCGATTTTCGGGCGGTACGCCACAAACAGGTAAACACGCACGGTGTATATCACAACCACCATGACGAAACGCATAAAGAGTTCAAACAGAAAATTTTTCTTCTTTACTTTCACTTTATTTACAGATCCTTCGACTACGGGCTTCGCCCTGCGCTCAGGATGACAGCAGGAAACTATTTTCCCAAAGATTCCTTGGGGATGCTCGTGAACGTCAGGGAGCCCTTCGCATGCACGTTGCCGTTGACCTTGACTACGCAGTCAAAGCCCACGATGACGCCACCGCCCTTTGTCTTGTTGACCGAAATTTCGAGCTGGTCGCCCGGAATCACGGGCTTCACGAACTTGAAACCGTCAATCTTGAGGAGCACGTAGAGGTTCTTCTTGAGGTCCTCGGCCGGCTTCTCGATAACGAGGGAGCAGAGCTGCGCACAGGCTTCGCAAATGAGGACGCCCGGCATAATCGGGGTTCCCGGGAAGTGGCCCATGAAGTAGGGCTCGTTCACGGATACGTTCTTGATGCCCACGGCGGATTCGTTCGGCACAAGTTCCACGACCTTCTCGATCATCTGGAACGGCGGACGCTGGGCAATCTTTTCGCTGATTTCGAAAATGTTCATCATAAGGAGAGGCCTCCGTCGAGCACGAACACCTGGCCCGTCACGTAGGCGAACTGGTCGGAAGCGAGCGCGGAGACGATGTTCGCCACCTCGTCGGCAGAACCGAAACGCTTGAGCGGGATCTTCTCGAGGTAGCCCTTGCGGGTCTCTTCGGGGATGGCCTCAATCATCTCGGTGGCAATGAAGCCTGGAGCGACCGCGTTCACGCGGATGCCGAAACCACCCAATTCCTTGGCGAGCGTCTGGGTGAGCGAGTTCACCGCACCCTTGGTGGCGCTGTAGACGGCCTGGCCGGCGAGCGCGAACTTGGAAGAGACGGAGCTCATGTTGATGATGACGCCGGATTTTTGCTTGTACATCTTCACGGCGACCTGCTGGGCGCAGTAGAAATAGCCCTTCACGTTCAGGTCGAAGCACTTGTCGAGCGTGTCGGGGTTCATCATCAGCAGGTATTCGTCACGGACAATACCCGCATTGTTCACGAGAACGTCGATACGGCCGTAAGCCTTGAAAACTTCGCGGACCATCAGCTTTACCTGGGCAAGATCGGCCACGTTCGCCTTGTACAGCATACCGTCACCGCCTTCGGCCTTGATCTGGTCGAGAGTCTGCTGGGCAGCCTCGTCGGAACTGGAGTAGTTTACCACGACCGTGTAGCCGTCGCGAGCCAAGCGCAGGGCACATGCCTTGCCGATTCCCTTCGACGCGCCCGTAACCAAAGCAACTTTCATAAAAAATCCTTTTTTTGCGGTAAAAAATCAATTTATCAAGACAAATTTAACAAAATTTTTTCAAGAAAAAGTTCAAAGACGCACAAACCGTACAAATCGTTCGACATATTGCAAATATGATGGATAAAGGGACGCCTATAGCGTCCCCTTAAAAATTGAACCGGATGTTGTTGCGGTTATTTGCCGAGCACCACGGCGCTGTAAGAACCGCCTGCGGCGAAGGAGAGAACAAGCACCTTCTTGAGTTGAGCGGAATCCGCAGGCTTGGAGGAAACGGAACCGTCATTTGCAACAAAGTAAGCGTTGTCGCTAGCGAGTTCGCCACTCAGGAGCAAGGCGGCCTCGGCGGCAGCGAGAGCGGCAGACCCCGCACGGCCTTCACCGATACGTTCCTTGACTTCAAAGAGCGGCATCGTGGCAAGCTTTTCGCCAAAGACGCGCTGCAGGGCGGCCTTCTCGATGTCGTCAATCTTCTTGCAGCCGTTAGCGAAACCGCACACGGCGTCGATGTCGCCGGCGGTAAGTCCCGCATCGGCGAGAGCATCGGCAATGGCCAAGTCCAGAGCTTCGCCCGAACCTTCGAGCTTGCCGAACTTGACGTTCTTGCGTCCGTTGCCGTAACCGAGGGCGTAGCAGTACACCTTGGCACCACGCGCCTTCGCATAAGATTCTTCTTCAAGCATGATGGAGACGCTTCCGTCGCCCACCACGAATCCTTCGGAGCCGGAATACGGGGCGACCACGCTAGAGGCCGCCACGCCGAGCTTCTGGGCAAATTCGGTAATCACCGGGATGTTCTCGTCGGTACCCGTCGCCATCATGGCCTCTTGCTGGCCGTCGTGGATGACGTTCATCGAGAAGCCAATGCTGTCGAGGCCGGAGAGCGGGCCCGTGGTAATCGTGATGCCGTAGCCCTTGATGCCCGAGCAAATGGAGAGGTAACCGCCGGCGGCGTTGTAGACCGTGTGCGGGAACTTGAAGGCGGAGCCGCCCGCATTCCCGTGTTCGGCGATGAGTTCCTCGAAATCGTACGTGGAGCCGAGACCGCCCTCGCTGGTACCCACGATAATGCCTATCTGCTTCGCGTTATCGTCGGTAACGGTAAAATTCGCATCCTTGAGGCAGCAAACGCCCGAAACCGTCTGGAGCTGGCCCAGGTTGTCGAGCTTGCGGTAGAAGGCCATCTTGATGCCGAGTTCCTTGTAGTCGTCGTTCGTGATGGTAGAATGGACGGAGGGTTCCTGCGGCTTTGCGGAATTCTTGACCGCGTCGAGGTAGCGTGCCTTGCCGTTACCCAGCGGGGTCACGATGCCAAGGCCGGTGACGGCAATCTTCTTGCCCTGGGCCGTTTGGCTCTGGACTTTGCCGGACTTCTTGCTGAAGACGATGCTCGCGTTCGTGCCGCCAAAGGCGACGTTGTTGCTCATGACACATTCGAGCTTCTTGGACTTGGGCTCGTTCTGCACGTAGTCCATGCGGCCGGCCTTCTCCTTGAGCGCCTCGGAATCTTCGGGCGAGTAATGGAGGGTCGGGAGTACGGTATCGGTCGTGAGCGCCTTGATGCTGAAAACGGCCTCGATGGCACCCGCGGCACCCAGGCAGTGGCCTGTCATCACCTTGGTAGAGCTTACGCTCAGTTCCGGGTTCTCGGCGTCGAAGAACTGGTGGAAGGCGTTCATCTCGGCGTTGTCGTTCTTGCCGGTACCCGTGCCGTGGGCGTTCAGGTAGCCGATGTCGGATTTGGCAATGCCGGAGTTCCTGACGGCGCGGTCCATGGCCTCGATGAGGCAGAGACCGTCTTCGCGCGGGGCGGTAATATGGTGGGCGTCACTGGTGCAGCCGGAACCGAGAACTTCGCAGTACTGCTTTGCACTGCGCTTCTGGGCGTGTTCGTAAGATTCCACGATGACAACGCCGGCACCTTCGCCGAGCGTGATGCCGTTGCAGTGGTTGAACGGGGAGCAGCCGTTCTCGTCGAGAGCGTGCAGCGAAAGGAATCCGGAGTAAGGCACGGAAGCAAACGAGTCCGCACCGCCGGCGATGACCACGTCGGCCTTGCCGGCACGGATGAGGTCGCAGGCCATGGCTATGGAGAGCGTGCCTGCCGCACAGGCGTTAGCGACGTTCGTGACGATTCCGCCCGCATGGCAGCATTCCGCCACCTGCGAAGCGATGGCCGCGATGGGCATCTTGGGGATTTCCAGGGCGTCCTTGCCGTGACGATGGTACTTTTCGACACTGAGAACACCGCCTACGCAGCTACCGATAATCACGCCTACGCGCTGGTTGTCCGCGAAATCGTCGAGTCCTGCATCGCGGAGCGCCTCCTTGGCTGCCTTGATGCAGAGTTTGGAGGCCCTGTCCTTCTCGTCGGGGCAATCGATGTCGTCCAGTGTATCGCAGTTCACCTCGGCGGCCAGGTCCGCATAGCAGTCCTTGGTGTCTACTGAGGTCGTCTTGTGGATGCCCGAGACGGAGGCAAGGGCATTCTTCCAAGTTTCTTCTACATTGTTACCGATGGCGCAAATGACGCCGAGGCCCGTAACTACACAACGATTGTCGACAGGGATCATAACACTCCAAAAAAGAATTCGTCTAAAAATTAAGCCTTGTTGGCTTCGATGTATGCGGCGATGGTATCGATGCTCTGGAAGTGTTCCTTGCCGACACCCGTCATGGATACGCCAAAGTTATCGTCGACGAAAGAGATGATTTCGAGAGAGTCCACGGAATCGAGGCCGATTTCGTCACCGAAAAGCGGGGTGTCGAACTTCAAGACATCGCCATCCACGCCGAGATCGGACATGAAGAATTCCTTGAGCTTGTTTTTCATTTCTTCGTTGTTCATTTTATCCTCATTGATTAAATTTTTGCGACAAAGATAGTAAAAATGTGTGTTTTCCGAGTTCGGACCAAGGCAAAAATGGACAAATTGCCTAATTAGCGGATAAACGGCATACCTTGTGTATGTTTTCCGGCACAAAAAAATAAACGTTTACAAAGCTTCAGTTCTTTCTATATTTGCCCACCAGTTACGTAAAAAAAAGGAAATATCATGTGGGATAAGTCTTATCTGGAAAAATTGAACGAATACAAGGCGAAATCTGTCGCCGGTGGCGGCGCTGCCCGTGTTGAAAAGCAGCACTCCCAAGGCAAGCTCACCGCCCGCGAACGCCTTGAAATCCTTTTCGACAAGGGAACCTTCCGTGAAATTGGCGCCCTCCGCGTCTCTACGAGCCTCGATCTCCCCGAATCCAAGAGAATTTTTGGTGACGGTGTCGTGACCGGCTACGGCAAAGTCAACGGAAGGACCGTCTATGTCGCTTCCCAGGACTTTACCGTGAGTGGCGGTTCGCTCGGTTCTGCCCATGCGAAGAAGATTTGCCAGGCAATGGACCTCGCACTTGAATCCATGGCCCCGTTCGTGTGCATCAACGACGGCGGTGGCGCCCGTATCGAGGAAGGCGTGAACTCCCTCGACGGCTATAGCGGCATCTTTACCCGCAATACGCTCGCTTCGGGCATTATCCCGCAGATTTCCGTGATTCTCGGACCCTGCGCCGGTGGTGCCTGCTACTCCCCCGCCATCACGGACTTCATCTTCATGACCGAAAAGACGAGCCAGATGTTCATCACGGGCCCGGGCGTCGTGAAGGCTGTGACTGCCGAAACGGTTTCTCCCGAAGGCCTTGGCGGTGCCGGCGTGCACTCCACGAAATCCGGTGTTTCGCATTTTGTGTGCAAGGACGACAGGGAAACCCTCGAAGCCGTGCGTAACCTGCTCAGCTACCTGCCGCAATCGAACCTCGAAAAGCCGCCCGTGGCCGAAAAGTTCAAGGCTGTCGACAAGTCCAAGGAAATCGAAGAAATCGTCCCCGACAATTTCAAGAAGGGTTACGATGTGCGCAACGTGATTGCGACCTTCGCCGACAAGGAAAGCTTCCTCGAAATCCAGAAGGATTTTGCCCGTAACGTAGTCATCGGCTTTGCCCGTATGGACGGCAACGTCGTGGGTATCGTCGCAAACCAGCCGAACTTCATCGCGGGTTCGCTCGATGTGGACGCGAGCGACAAGGCTAGCCGCTTCGTGCGCTTCTGCGACTGCTTCAACATTCCTATCCTTACGCTGGAAGACGTTCCGGGTTACATGCCGGGTACCAAGCAGGAACACAACGGCATCATCCGCCATGGCGCCAAGCTTTTGTACGCCTACGCCGAAGCGACCGTGCCGAAGGTGACGCTCATCCTCCGCAAGGCCTACGGTGGTGCCTACATCGCCATGAACAGCAAGAACCTCGGTGCCGACTACGTGTTCGCCCTGCCGATTGCCCAGCTCGCCGTGATGGGCGCCGAAGGAGCCGTCGACATCCTTCACCGCAAGGAAATCGCCGCCTCGGCCACCCCGGCCGAAACGCGCCAGCAGCTCATCGCCGAATACGAGGACAAGTACCTCAACCCGTATATCGCCGCCAAGAACGGCTATATCGACGAAGTCATCTCGCCCGAAAACGTGCGTGACCGTCTCGCGGTCGCCTTCGACTACCTCAAGAACAAGAAGAAGGCCCGCCTCTGGAGAAAGCACGGGAACATCCCGCTGTAATCTATGGAGCTTTATGGCCGCCGCCAAAAGCGGCCCATAAAATGGAAATCCCGGCTCAAGCGAGCCGGGATTCCTTTTTACGCTTTTTGTAAGGGACTAGAAGCTGAACATCAGTTCGGCACCCATGTCGAACAGGTATTCGTCGTCGCTGTTGAACTTCACGACAGTACCCTGTCCGTCACCGTCACCGAGCGGGAGGATGATGGCGCCGTACATCTGCATGGCAATGTACTTGCTCGGGTTGAAGTAGATCTTCGGGCCCAGGTAGGCGAACTCGTTGTTGGTCTTGTCGTCATCGAGGCCGTTGGTGTGGTATTCACCCATGACACCCACCTTGAGTTCGTCGAGGAACTGCATGGCCGGTTCCGCATAGATATAGAAGCGTTCCGGAAGGTCGATGACTGTCGCACGGTCGGGATTTTCAGCAAGCAGGGCGTAGAACAGGGAGCCGGTAAGGGAGAACGGACCCTTGTGGACTACCGGTTCGATAAGGAAGGTATGGCTCACGACCGGTTTAGACCTGGTCACGACATCGTCAAAGAAGCCGTATCCGGCATGGATGTCGAGGAGGTCGAGGAAGGAAAGGTCCATGAAGAGGCCCGCACGGAGCTTGTTGATGGTCTTGCCGTTTACACGGTCGTCAAGATCGTATCCCTTGTAGTCCACGTACGGACGGAACTTTTGACCCATGATGTCGAGGTCGTAGGCTAAGTGGGTGAAAAAGGCGAACTGGTCGTCGTCTTCGCGAGAGCCACGGACGTTCATCGTGTTCTCGTTGGCCGAGAAACCGACTGCGAAGAGGATACCGAAGATATCCAATTCGGCACCGCGGAGGCTCTGTTCCTTCATGCCGGCGGCATAGTAGGTGGCGTCGTCGTAGCGGTAGTAGTTGAACGCACCCTCGGAGTAGGTCATATCACCAACCTTGACTGCAAGGAGGTTGTTGCGGTACTGGAGGTAAGCGCCGTTGAGGTAGATGTCCGGGTAGGCTTCGAGGCCGTCGGCTTCTACACCGACAAACGCAGACCAGGAGTCATTGAACTTCACGTCGAAGTCCAAATCGAACGTAGAAGAGTAACTATGACGGAAACGCCTGTCCTTGTTGTAGGCCAGCACGTTGGCTTCGAGGTCAACAAAACCCGAAACCTTGAATTCTGGGCCATTCTCTTCGGCAGCAAGGGCCGGGATGGCGGCAGCGACAGGCTGGGCTTCGGCAGCAGGAGCTGCAACGGGAGTGGCTGTATCGGCAGGTGCAGCAGCGGAATCGACCTTGGCTTCGGCGACCGGGGCTGCAGCAGGAGCTGCGGAATCGGCAGGAGCTGCGGCGGTTTCGGCAGCCGGGGCCGCAGCTTCAGCAGCGGGAGCTTCGGCTGCAGCGGCTTCTGTGGCAGCCGGCTGAGCAGCATCGGCTGCGGGTGCTTCTGCAGTCTGGGCGAATACGCCAGCCACGGCGAGACCGAGGACCATTGCCGAGAGTTTCATGGATTTCATTGTCTCTCCTTTGTGAATAAAATCACGTGATTTATATAAAAATCTAATATAAAGTCACGTGTTTCGTTAGAAGAAACTGGTAAAAAACTCGTTTTAAGTTGTCTAACCGACTGTTTTGACAAGAATATCGTGCAACAGGCCATTGCTGAACACGACCTGTTCCGCATCGACAAAGAGCATCGGCGAACCGTCGATATGCGTCGCCTTGCCGCCCGCTTCCTCTACAATCAGCGAAATTGCGGCAATGTCCCAGGGATAGCTCATGGTCATCACGAAGCAGTCAATGCGCCCGCAAGCGGTAAAGCACCCTTCGATGACGGCGGAACCAAGGCACTTGACGCGTTCGAATGTTTCGGATTCGCGGGCGAAATTGCGGGAATTCTGCGCGTTGATTTTTGCTACGTCACCTACGTTAAAATCCCCGTTACTCACGATGGCGTGCACCGGATTGTCTTCGCGGCTCACATGGATGGGCTTGCCGTTCATGAACGCTCCACCGCCTTTTGTCGCGGTGTACATCTCGCCGAGTTTTGGCAGGTTCACTACGGCCACGAGCGGTTTGCTTTCGAAATGGAGCGCAATCGAGATGCCCCACAGCGGAATGCCACGGCTGAAATTCACGGTTCCGTCCACCGGGTCGATAATCCAGCGGTAACGCGGGTCGCTCCCCTCCACCACGCCCGCTTCCTCGGTACGGATGGAGTGTGTCGGGAAAGCTTCGCGGAGGCCGTCCACGATAAGCTTTTCGCTCGAGACGTCAGCAACGGTCACGACGTCCTTGGCGGACTTGTACTTGATATCGCCAAGATGGCCCTGGAGTTCGAGGCAAAGGTCGCCAGCTTTTTTTGCAAGGGATTCGGCGACAGATAGAAAATTTTCGATTTCAGTCATAATAGGGAGGCTAGAACTTTATCGGGTACAAAAGGTACCAGTGGAATTCCGGATACACCTGGATGGCGGGCGCCGGGAGCTTGAAGTAGTTCAGGCTCTTGATGAGCGTGCGCGCCATGCGGCTCTGCGGACGGAACGCCTCGAGGTCGTAATCGAGCGCAATATAGACTTCGCGGTGCGGCGTGCCCTCGTAATGCTTGATGAACACACCCTCGTCGATGCTGAGGCCTGCGGCAATCGCAAGCCAGCTCGGGTAGTAGGCGCGCGCCGCGGCAGGCAAAAGGCGGTACGGCTTGAACGATGCCCAGAAAGTCTGGTTGCAGTAGTCGTCGGTAAACACGCCTGTGTGGCTCTGACGGTAATAAGCCTTCGTGTTAATCCAGTAGCTCCACTTGAGGTCCACGTACTTGAATACGGGAATGTAGCGCTCCGCCATCGGGTAAAAGCCACCCAAGGTCCCGCTCAGCACGTCAAAAACGCTAAAGCCCCATTCAGGCGAATAGCCATCCTTCACGTCAATCGCCACATGCGTCATCATCGCCGAGAGGCCCGCAAACAAGTACGCCTGGAACTCGCTCGTTCCGGCCCAGCGGTAACCTTCGTAGAATCCCTCACCCAGCACAACGCCCGCGGCAAAGTGGCCGAACTTGTCGAGGTTCAGCGCATAGTCAAAATCATTCTCGAAATGGAAATGGCTCCTCTCGTCGTCCCACCACCCCTTCTTGAATACGAGCCAGTAGGCGGCTCCGTAGGCAATAAGCGTAAGCGAAGCGACTCCGGCCACCTTCGGCACGGATAACTGTGCAGCAATATCGGTAGAATCCTCGCTACGGTAATCCCACGTGGAATCGCGCCAGGTCAGTGGATCGCCCGGAGCGGCAAGCAACGGCTGCACAAGGCAAAGCAGCGCAATCACGGCGATTATTTTTTTCATCGCGAAATTCACGCCGGTAAAGATAGAAAAACCCCGCACCGAAGGCAGGGTTTTCTCTGAAGATTGCTTATAGCCACTAACCAATAACTAATGACCAATGACCAATAACCAATTAGTCGCGGGCCAAGAGGAGCACGCTGTTCTGGCCGCCAAAGCCAAAGCCGTCGGACAGAGCGTACTTGAAGTTGTGGCTCGTGTTCTGGTTGGCGCAAACATCGAGGTGGATGCGTTCGTCCTTGTTGAACACGTTCGTCGTAGCATGAATCATCTGGTTCTGCAGCGACTTCACCGTGATGATGGCTTCAAGGGCACCGGCAGCACCGAGGGCGTGGCCGATCATGCACTTGGAGGAGTTGATCTTCAGGGAATCGGAAACACCGAACACCTTCTCGAGGGCGGAGCATTCGGCAACGTCACCGAGCGGAGTCGACGTACCGTGGGTATTCACGTAGCCAACATCCTTCGGGGAGATGCCTGCGTCGCGAAGGGCCATCTCGATTGCGAGACGCACGCCTTCACCGTCTTCACGCGGGGCGGACATGTGGTGGGCATCGGCGCTCATGCCGACAGCAGCAACGCGGGCAAGGATGTTCGCGCCGCGCTTCTTGGCGTGGCTAAGGCTTTCGAGCACGAGAATGCCGGAACCTTCGCCCATCACGAAACCGTCACGGTCCTTGTCGAACGGGCGGGAAGCAGTAGCCGGGTCATCGTTACGCTTGGAGAGGGCGTGCATGTTGGTGAAGCCAGCGAGAGCGAGCGGGTTCACCGTCTCGTCGGTACCGCCGGCGAGCATGATGTCGGCACGGCCAAGGCGGATGGCATCGAATGCAGCCGCGATAGAATGGTTCGATGTGGCGCAGGCAGAAACCACGGCGAAGCAGGGACCCATCCAGCCGGTGCGGTTGGAAACTTCACCCGCAGGCATGTTCGTAATGGACATCGGGATGAAGAACGGGGAAACGCGGGTCGGACCACGGGTACCCCAGGTAACCGCGTTGTCGGTATAGGTGTTCATGCCACCGATACCGGCACCGATAATCACGCCGGAACGGGACGGATCTTCGGCCTTCGGGTCAATCCCCGCATTCTTCAAGGCCTGGAAGGCGGAATATACGGCATACTGGATGCACTTGGAGAACCTGGACTGGTCACGCGCACTGAAATATTCGGAGCCGTCAAATTCCTTGACTGCAGCCGCAATCTTCACGGGCAGTGTCGAGACATCAAACCTGTCGATAGTCGCGACTCCGGACTTGCCCTGCAAGAGGTTGTCCCAGAGGATGTCGGGGGAATTTCCAAGGGCCGACACACAGCCCATACCAGTAATGACTACTTCTTCCATGATAGGATTCCTGTTTAACAAATTAACGGCGCCGAATATAGCAAATATTTTTCTTACATAAAAGTGTTTTATTTCTCATCAAGCCATTCTGGTGATAAAATACCCAAAAAGACGGACAAATCGCATAAAACTAAAAAACGCAGTTTTTGAGCCGTAATCGCAAAAACTAAATTTGCAGACGATATGGCAAAGAAGAAAAGTTCCCGCAATCTCGTCTGGATGGACCTCGAAATGTCCGGACTCGACCCGGAGAGGGACGTCGTCCTGGAAATAGCGACCATCGTCACGGATCCGGAGCTGAATATCCTCGCCGAGGGACCCGTCATAGCGATCCACCACCCCGAAAACGTTTTCGAGGGCATGGACGAATGGAACACCCGGCACCATACCGCGAGCGGCCTCGTCGACCGCTGCAGGCGCTCGAGGTACTCCCTCGCCGACGCCGAGAAAGAGACTCTAGACTTTATCAAGCCTTTTACCGAGAAATCGAAAAACGTCCTCTGCGGCAATTCCATTACGCAGGACAGGCGATTCCTCTACAAGTATATGCCCGCCATTTCGGAATGGCTCTGCTACCGCAACATCGACGTAAGCTCCATCAAAGAACTCACCTTCCGCTGGTACCCCCAGCTGGAAGAATTCCAGAAGGAAAAACGTCACGAGGCGCTGAACGACATCCGCGAAAGCATCGCCGAGCTCGCCTACTACCGCAAGACCATTTTCAAGTGACAGGACATTCTAAACACCCCGATGAAATATTATTACGACCCCCAAAATAGACGTCCCTACAAAGAAAGAATGAGAAACCGCTGCATCGCGGCGGGAGTCTTCATCATCCTCTGCGTATTCATCGCATCTTGCATATTCGGCAAAGACGAGCAGTCTGCCACGAAGGCCCAGGAACAGGCCGCCATCCAGACCACCCCGGATACCCTGGTCGCCGAACAGCCCGCTACAGAAACGCCGTCACCCGCGGCAACGGACGGCAATGCGACCGGAACGCCCGCCGGCACCGACAAGGCCGAAAACCTTGCTAACGCACAGGCAAGCATTGTCGCGGCTATCGCTCCCGAGAACGCTCCCGAACCCGAAATCATCGACAGCGTCCACATCAAGAACCAGAAGGACGTGTTCCTCGCCGAAAAAATCGACCAGATGCTGCGCCGTTTTAAGCCGATGCACAGTATAGTGCTGGTGGTGGAACCCAAGAGCAACGAGATTGTGGCCTGGGGCGAAACGAAGGATTACAAGGTCCAGAACGAACCCGATTACTTTACGCGCAATACCTTCCCTGCCGCATCGCTTGCAAAGACTATCACGATTGCGGCCGCGATGGAAAGTAACCGCTACTCGCTCAACTCCCCCATTCCCGATCGCGGCGCCCACCACACGCTTTACAAGAACCAGCTGCGCGTGCCCGAGAACTACACAGGCCCGACCATCGAGTTGCAAGACGCCTACGCGAAGTCGGCCAACCCGCCGCTCGCCATCATCGGCATGAACGTGGGTGCATCAAGGCTCAAGGCCGCCGCCAAAAACCTCGGTTACAACATGAACTTCCCCGGCGGGCTCCCGGGACGTTCCAACTACGCGCCTCCCGATTCCGGTTACGGGCTCGCCGAGGCTAGCTGCGGGTTCACCGAAGCCACGACGCTCACGCCGCTGCTCGCTGCCGCCCAGGTTCGCTCCATCCTCATGAAGAAGCCGCTTGAAATTCCCTGGGCCGCGAACCTCGACGGCTACGCTCCCAAGAGCCGAATTGCGCTCGATGTGGACAAATTCAGCGAGAATACGTACTACGGGCTCCGCGAGGCCATGATCCGCTCCATCACGAACGGCACGGCCCGCAAGCACATCTCTACGCGGAACATGGCCCGCAAGAACTACAACGCCCTGAATATCGGCGGAAAGACCGGCTCGCTCGACGGTCACGACCCGTATGGCCGTTACGAATGGTTCATGGGATTCGCTCAGGCGAAGGAAGACCCGTCAAAGTCCCTCGTCGTCGTCATCCTGCAGGTACACGATTTGCAGGGCTATCGCTCGCAGCCCGCCTGCCAAGTCGCAGCAATGATTATAAATTATTGGGCGCACCAGAACTTGAACAAAGGAAACTAGCATGGATCTTTCTTGGTGGAACCTCATACCGACCTATTTTGACGGCACGGCCATCCAGCTCGGCAACTTCCCTGTCCGATGGTACGGCATCATGTACATCTTCGCGTTCGTCACGGCCTACGCTACAATGTGGAAAATCAACAAGAAGGAAGGCCTCGGCTACACCAAGGAAAATTTCGACAGCCTGTTCACCTGGGCCATCGCGGGCATCCTCATCGGTGCGCGTCTCGGTTACGTTTTCTTCTACAAGCCCGGCTACTATCTTGCCAACCCGATGGAAATCATCTTGCCGCTCACCCGCGACGAACTCGGCTACCACTTTGCCGGGATTGCCGGCATGAGCTACCATGGCGGCATGATTCTCGGGACGATCTTCGCGATTATCGGCATCAAGCGCAACAAGATGGACTTGTGGAAGACGCTCAACTTAAGCTTCTTGGCCGCTCCGCTCGCCTATACCTGGGGACGCTGGGGAAACTTCATTAATGGGGAGCTCTTTGGCGAAGCGACCACGAGCCCGATCGGCATGTACTTCCCGCTCGCACACGACAGCCCCATCACCAACCCGATTTTGCACCACCCGAGCCAGCTTTACGAGATGTGCTTCGAGGGAGTTATCTTGTTCGTGCTCCTGTACAACCTGAGGCGCATCCCGCTGCTCAAGGACAAGATGCCGTGCCTGTACCTGATGGGCTACGGACTGTTCAGATTCTTCATCGAGTTCTTCCGCAGGCCCGACGCGCACCTCGGTCGCGTAGACCTCTTCGGCATGAGCCGCGGGCAGACGCTCTGCAGCCTGATGTTCATTGCCGGGCTAACCTGGCTTATCGTGCTGATTTACAGGCAGAAAAAAGCGGCAAAGAAAGAGTTAGCCGGCTAATCCATTAGCAGGCTAATCCTTTAGGCAACGGATCGGCACTAAGTTAAGAGGGTTTGTTGTACCTGTTATAACAGAACGGCGATTGGCAGCCATGCTAAAGGCACACGCGGCCATTTCTGTTTCCGTTGCGGGGCAAGACGCCCAGAAAATGGCTCCACCACCTTCCATATCTTGACAAGTACTGCACTGAAAAAGGATTCCAACATCTTTGTCTTCTACTCTTCCCAAAGAATCAAGTCTTCCGCCCCCAATGGGCAAGGCTCCGAACCCGTAAGCATCTACAGCTCCACTTTGCTCGTGGTCACTCCAAATAACCGTTCTTCTACCAAATACGACGCTGTATTTTTTTAACGCCTGGGCAGAGCCGTATTTTTTACCGACATAATGGATGTAATTCACGAGTTCATTCACTTCAGTCGTATCGGGCAGATGCCACCCCGTCGGGCACACTCCGCGCACCTTGCCTTCTATGCGACAAGGGCTATTTAATCCGCAACCCGTAGGCTTGCCGTTAGCCCTACCCGAAGAATCCATCGCACCAGCCCAAGAATAGTAGCGTCCAAATTGGCAACCCGCTTGATAAGTCAGGCACCAGCTTGTTTCAATAGTGTCCCCTAATTCCTCGTCATAATAATTGCTGTTGTAAAGGAGGTTTTCTGCCATCCAAGTCTGTTTGCCAATAGTAACGGTCTTGTATTTTCTATAATCGCGTTCATCAAGGAGTTCGCCATATTCACAATTGTCCACGCCGTTTTCGTTGCATGCGGGGACCGGATCCTTGGTATAGGGAATCTCTTTCAAATCCTTGACACAACGAAGAACCATCGAATAGCTCTTATATTCTTGAAGTATGGAAATTTTCTCCCACGTCGCATGAAGCCCCATATAATAACGTCGGAAGGTACCGTCATACGCCCCTAAAGCAGCCCATACATAAGTAGAGCCAGAGCCATTGTCAGGATCACCAGTAGGCAATAAAGAAAAACCATAAGTGTCTAAGCCATTCGGGTCAACGTCCTCTTTGGACGCTTTTTTCCATCCGGATAAAGCCTTCAACTTTTGGGCAGCAGCCTCTTCACCACCGACATAATCAATCAGGACCCTAAACTCGTCACTGTGTGGAACATGCCAGCCTTCTGGGCATATACCTCTCATGTGGTGTTCGAATATTTCGTTGTTTGTTCCTGGATTAGACCTAAAACCAAAAGACGCAGAGCCATACAAGCCCATCGTATCAATCATGACATTCCATGGATAATGATATCCAATTGTATCGCATCGAGCTCCCACCCGGCAAAAATTCCAATCTCTATCATCCTTATCTTTCAATTTCGGATCAAAAGCAAGATTCTGCGCCATCCACGTCTGTGTGCCTATCTGAACGGTCTTATAGACTTTCCCATCGCGATTGTCAACGAATTCGCCATATTCTATATCCGGGTTCAGCACGCCCCATGCCGTTTCTGTAAGCCCGTAGCTATGTGTTTCAACAGGACGAGCGCTCGAAGAAGATGATTTATTCTCTGCACTTGAGGATTTGCTTGTCTCACCGGACCCAGAAGATGCATCGGATACTTCGTCTTTTACCGGATAAAATGAATCGTCATCGGAGCATGCCATTAAAAACGCCCCGAGAATCAAGACGGTGTAAAAAAGATGCTTCACACAACCTCCATTTAATTTGCCATCAAAATAGCAAATAAAGTTCCTAGCAGCTCACCGCAAGTTCAGAAATAGCGAGCGCGGGCACCTTGTAGCTCGCGAATGGATTGTAGTACTCGTTGCCGACGGCGACGATGTTCTTGATGATGTCGAAGAAGTTTCCGGACAGCGTCACTCCATCGACCGGATGCTGGATAACGCCGTTTTCGCACCAGAACCCGTGCGCACCGATGCTCAGTTCGCCCGAGACCGCATTGCAGCCGGAGTTGCCTTCGAGGCGAGCCACAAGCAGACACTTGGGGAATAGTTTCAGGAGTTCCGCCGTAGACTTGTCGCCCGCGGGCACCAGCAGGTTGTAGAAGCTCGTAGACATCTTGGTCCCGAATCCGCGGGCACCGTTGCCCGTAGACTTGCGCCCGGCCTTGGCGGCAGTCTCGAGGTTATAAAGAGCCGAATTGAAAACGCCGTTCTCGATGACCTTCAGGCGCTGCGTCGGCACACCTTCGGAATCGAAGAAATGCTTGTGCTGGAACAGTTCGCCGGCCGGATCGTTCCACAGCGAAAAAGCGCTGCTCGCGACCATCTCGCCTTCCTTCCCTGCCAGGCGCGACATGCCCTTCTGCATGGATTCCGCTTCGAACGGGGAATCGTACAGAGCCAAGAAACGAGCCGCGATACGCTCGGAAAGAATCACGGGAATCTTTCCGCCCTCGATCTTTTTGGCGCCAAAGAGTTCCGTCGCATACTGGGCCGTGCGTCCTGCAATTTCCTCAACGGTAAATTCGCTCCAGTTACGGCCGCTCTTGACGAAGTTCCCGAGTTTCTTGATGCCGTCACGGCTTGCGACAGCGCCTGCGCCCACCGAGACCGAGTTGGACTTGCCTTCGTAAAAGAGCCCCTTGTGGTTCGCGATGATGGTGCGGTCGTTTTCGCGGTCGGCTCCCAGGTACGGGATGTTCTCGATTTCCTTGGACTTCGCGAATGTCGCCTTCTCGAGCTCGATGCAGAAATCCTTCAACTGTCCCAAATCAAGTTTTTCGAGTTCGGGATTGTAGTTCGGCGTGCCAGCGGGCTTTTCGGCCGGCTCGGGCAGCTCGATATCGATTTTCTCGGTCCACTGCGTATGGCAAACCGCATCCTTGATGGTCTGCGCAATCGCTTCCCTGGTAAGGCGCTCGGTATGGGCGTAGCCCGGACGACCATCCTTGATGACGCGGATGCCGAGCCCGACGGAATCGGAAATTTCAGTATTCTGCACTTGCCCCTGGAATACGGAGAGGCCTTCGGAATGAGAATTCGAAGCGATAATGTCAAACTGTTCCGCCTCGCCCTTCGCGAGGTCACACATACAGGAAACTGCGTCAGTAATATTCATAGTTGGTCAATGGTCATTAGTTATTGGTCATTGGTTCTCTTCGCTTTGCTCGCGAGCATGCGCCAGTAGGCGGCGGGGCTCCCGGTCACGGATTCGAGCGATTCGGCAAGTTCGCGTGTAATCTCGACGGTACCCGCAATCAGGCCCTCGAGCGTTTCCATCGGGACTCCGATGCGGCGCGCGAATTCGGCCTTGTCCATCTTGAGCCACTCGATACCTTCCAGAATTGCCTGCCCCGGAGTGGGCGTTCCATGCCTAGCCATTAGAAGTTCACCTCTTTCCAGCCTTCCGCACCAAAGCGGAGGTCACGTTCAACGAATTCCCAAATCAAAAGTTTCTTGCCCTTGAGCACGCCGGCCTTGCGGGCGAGTTTCTCGCGAACCAGAGTCGAAGCGCCGCCATCGCTCACGATGCTTGCAACAGGCCTTCCCATCTCCTTCGCGAAGTGTGCAATCCACCCCGCGTTCACGGGAGCATCCGTCTGGTAGATGCGGCTGAAACTGTCACCGAGAATCAAAATCTTTGCCTTGCGGAAATCGTCCTTGAAAGGCGTACGGGTCGTGTCGTAAGTGACTGAATCGCGTTCCGTGACTTCTTGCTGCGAAACCACATGTCCGGTAACGCGCTGCACCTTGAACACATTGAACTTGTTGAGCCCGCTCATCTCGCCGATATCGCCCATGCGGTCGGCAATGGAATCGGAGGCGACGAACTCCATAGACGGCTCGCCGATATCCACGATTCCCGATTCTGCCAGTTCGCTCACCTTCTTTGCAATCACGTTCGCGGCAAGTTCAGCCCCGCGCGGAGTCCAGTGCGTATCGTCGTTCAGGTAGAGCGGGCCGAGTTTTGCGTCGTCAGCCTTCGCTGTCAGCAAGGGCGTATAGAGGTCGACGGTATTGAGCCCGAGCCTTGCAAGCGAATCGAGAATCGCCTTGCCGTGACCCGCGGCATTCGCACCAGCAGCGTCAATACCCGCGGCCGTCAAGCGTTCCGGATAAATGCTCGGCTTGCCCGGAGTAACCACTACGAGCAATTCTACACCCTTGTTCTTCAGCTGGTCACGGAATCTGAGGATGGCCTGCACCGGGTTATCGAGTTTTGCGCTGCGTACGTCCAGCGGGGACGGCTGCACCAGAAATTCGACGTCTTGACGGTAAAAGAGCCAACGCCCTTCGCCGGAACCGAGCACCACCTTCTCACCCGGGTCGCCAAAGATGTTCCACACCGCGAGCTGGTAGCGCGGACGCACCGCAAGCACCAACACATTCTCGTCTTCCACCTTCTTTTCGAAAGCACGCAAGTAGCGGCTTGTCCATACACCGTAATGCTTTACCGCAAAAAACGCGCGCACGAGCGAGAAATGCCCGAACTCGGCAATCACCGCCTTAAGCGTGGAATCGGCAGCCTTGAAGTTCTCGGGTTCGTCTTCGAGGCTCGCAAGCAACGTGTCCGCCTGCTTGAGCAGTTTGTAGTCCGCTTCCGCCGTATCGAGCGAGGCGTACGCATTCACGGTAAGTGCTACCGCTTCCAAATCCGAAAGCGCACCGATTACAGGTTCAAGCGCCTCGCCCGCCTCGACACCGCCCGCGATGGCTTCGCGCGCACTGCGCCAAGCACTATCGAGCTTTTCCGCACCTGCAGACAAGGCGGATTCGCGCACAAAGGGAGTATAGACGACATCCTTGAAAATATCGAGGCTCACGAACCTCTTTTCGCCCCGCAGGTCGGCAACCGTCTGCACCGTGAAAGGCAACAAGAGCAGCAGGGCGAACAGGGCGACTATCGCGACATAAATCTTTTTCACGTTCCAAATATAAAAAACGCTGGCAGCCGAAACTGCCAGCGTAATACCCGGATCGCGATTCGAACGCGAGTTTGATCCTTAGGAGGGACCCGTTCTATCCAACTGAACTATCCAGGCATGCCTCCGGTAACCTAAATCACCGGAGCGCCACAAATATAGCAAAAATTTTCAACTAGTAGGCGTGGTCGCAGTCGACGTTTTCTTTGCCCTTGATGCCGTTCGCGCATTCCATCAGGCCCTGGAGTTCGCCGTTCCTGAACGTACCCCAGCTCTTCTTTTCGCCCTTCTCGATAAGGCATGCCATGTTGGACTTTGTCGGGTCGGTACCTTCGATGCCGTTCACCGGAATCCATTCATAGCAACGTTCCGTGACTTCGAACGTCATGAACTTGCCGTCGAGCTTGCCGTCGCGGTAGTTGCCGAAGGAATAGCCAAGGTCGTTCGGGCCGTTGAGCAAGCCCTTCTTGAAGTCGATAGTAATCTTCTCCTTGATCTTTTCGCGGGCTTCCTTCATCTTCTCGAAGTTTTCCTCGGCGAGCTTGCGCTGCTTGCCCTTGAGCTTGGAGATGCGCTTGAGTTCACGCTTGTCGGACTTCTCGATGGCCTTCTTGTCTTGGACGAACGGGTAGTGCACCACCACGCGGCCATGGATGGCGTTGTCCCAGTACGGGATTTCGGCCATGAGGAAGCCCTTCTGCGAGAACATGTTCACCATACCGTGCACCGCACCCATCTTGTAGGGCACCTCGAGGTGCAGGAAGTAGTAAGGCTTCATCTTCTTGGCGGCAGCCGGGTCCACGAAGAGGTTGTCCACCGCGCTATAGCGGTAGAACTTGGAAATACCGGTCTTGTTACCGTGGACGTATTCGGTCGTATAGAGCACCTTGCCGAATTCCTTGGCCTGGCGCATCGGGAGCCTCGGGTCGTTGCCGTAGCCAATCTCGTGGCCATGGAACTTGCCGGTCTCGTCAACGGTCATCTCGTTCTCGAGGTAGCCGTTCAGCAAGAAGCCGGACCACTTGTCCTTGTCCTTGCAGCGCACGTCGCTAAAGTCCACAAAGCGGCCCACGGCATCGGGCAGCAGGCGTTCCGGGAGTCCGGAAATGCTGAACACGCCCTTGCGGTTCCAGTCCAGCAGGCGCGGGGCGTCGGGACGTTCGTGATACTGGAAGAAGCACTGGATGCTGTCGAGGCGGTCCTTGCGTTCCGTGAAGTACGTGCCGAACGGGGTCGGCTTGTTGTTGTCGGTAAACTTCTGGGCAATCGCGTCGTGGGCCTTGCCGCCCTCGGCAAATTCCTTGAGCGTAAAGCTGGAGCTATTCAGGTGGTCGACGCAGAGGTCGAGGTTCCTGTTGAATTCTTCGCTGTTCTCGGCACATTTTTTGCCCTTGCACTTGAGGACTTCGACCGGGGGCAGATCCCAGACTTTCGTGATGCGGATGCCACCTTCGCCCCACTCGTCAGCTTCCTTCTCTTCCATATTGAAGCAGCCGCACAGCCAGGCTTCGCCAAAAGTCTTCACGCCGAGACGTTCCAGTTCCGCGGGAGCGACACGCCCCACGTTTTCCATCCAGCAGTCAAAATAGCGGGATATATTATTCTCGTCTTGAGCCGATGCGAAAACCGCAGCGGACAAAAGGAAAAACAAACCGTACTTGATAGAATTTCTCATAAATCTCATTCCTAATACCGCACTAAAATATAATCAAGTTTTTGGGGAATACACCACCCCGGGGCCGATTAACCGCCCGAAAGCTTGACCGTATAGCCCCGTTTCTCGAGTTCGGCCTTCAAAACGTTGCGTTTGTCGCCCTGGATTTCGATACAAAAATCTTTCACGGAGCCGCCTACCCCACACTTTTGCTTGAGGGCGCGAGCCAAATCCTTGAGTTCGTCCTCGTCGAGCGGGACTCCCGTGACGACGCTTGCCATCTTGCCGCCACCGAGGCGCTTTAACTGGATGCGGACAACGCCGTCGCCCTGCGGGCGCTCGGCCTTGGGCTTTTCTTCCTTGATGCGGCCTACACCGGTCGCGAATACGATCGTGGAACGGTCTTCGATGGACATTATTTTTCCTCTTTATTTTTTTTGGCAGCGGGTTCGCAAGTATCCGCTTCCTTGACCACGGGATGCACCATCGGCACGTCGCGCGGGTCCGGCTTGTTGAACACGAGCGCACACGCAATGAATACGGCCGCGTACAGGAACAACGCCGCAAAAAGGGCCAGTGCATCGGAACCCGAAGCGTCCTGGACCTTCACGAACAGGAGCACGGAACACGGCATGGCGGCCAGCAGCAATATGCCCGGGAGCTTTTTCTTCATGTGATAAAAATAACTTTATCCAAGCGTCATGGCGGACTTGATCCGCCATCTAGACTTACTTAAGCTCGACCATCTCGCTCTTGCCGTCGATAGTCACTTTGTACTTGCCGGGGTAACCGCGGAACTTCACTTCGCCCTTTTCGTCGGCCTTGAACGTGCCGTTGGTGGTCCACACCTTGTGCCACAGGTCGTAGATGAGCTTGGCGGCAGGCTTCTCGCGGCCGTCCATGGCGATGATACCGCCGTTCTTGACCCAGTGGCGGCCATCCCAGAAGCCCCACAGCAGAATGCCTTCCACGGCCGGGTGGCTGAAGAAAATACGGAGCACCATCTCGTAGCGCTTGGCCTGTTCCTCTTCGCCGAAGTACATGCCCTTCTGCCAGTCGCCAAAATCAAGCTCGGTAACCTTGATGGGCAGCCCGAGGGAGCCGAGCCTGTCGAGGCGCTGCTTGATGAAGTTCGGATTCAGCTGGCGGTCACCGAAGTGGCACTGCACGCCAATACCGTGCACGGGCACCTTGCGGTCGAGCATTCCCTTCACGATATCGTAGAGGCGTTCGGTTTCGCCGGCGGAGACCACGTTGTATTCGTTGATGAACAGGCGGGCGTCGGGGTCGGCGCGATGAGCCCACACATGGGCGGAGTCAAGCAGGTCCCAACCGCACTTGTTGAACACGAACGGTTCATGGAAGGCTTCGTTCCACACGTCGTATTCCTTGATGCGGCCCTTGTATTCCTTGAGGTCGCGGTCAATGCGAGCCTTGATCTTGTTCGAGATGTCCTTGCAGCTGCCCTGGTTACTGAAATGCTTGTCAAAGCCGTAGCCCTGGTGGCCCCACACGAGCGTATGCGCACGGAAGCCCCACTTGTAGGCGTCTACGTAGTCGAGGTACTGCTTGAATTCGTCGCGGCGGATCTTGCCCTTCTTGGGTTCGTATTCCGGCCACTTGAACTGGTTCTCGGGCACGCCGTACCAGAAGTACTTATTGGCAGTCTTCCTATACCAGGTCTCGATACTGTCCTTGCTGGGGTAAAGCGCGAGGGCCGTTCCGAAGGGGAAAGCGTGGCGCATGAGTTCCACCTTCACCTGGGCTCCGGGAGCCGCCTTGAGCGTAAAGTCCTTCTTGCGCAGGCTGTCGATGCGGGCGGCGGAGTTGTTGTACCAGGTCATGTCGTCGAGGCCTTCCACCTTCTCGATTTCTACGTCGTCCATTTGCAGCCAGCCCTTGGCCAGGCCCACATGGAACGTGACGTTGTTGAGACCGTAGCCCTTCTGGTCGGCAAGGAAGACCATGGAATATTCCTTCCAGTCCTTGGTCAGCATGAAGGAGGCGCTTTCTTTCTGGCGCCAGTCGGGAGGACCCCCCTGCACGATGGCGTTGATGGGCATGTTGCCCTTCGCCTTGAACCTTAGCGTGTAATAGGCGGAATCGGCGAGCCACTTGGGAGGCTGCAACTGCAGGCCCCACGAAGGATTGGGCAGTTCGGTTACCGTGAGCTTGACGCCTTCGGAACCGTTGACGCCAAGACCCATTTCACCGACCTTCGATTCGTACTTGGCCGGGCCGTCCGGATTGTTCCAAATGTACCAGCCACCATCGCCATACGACAAGTCACCGTTGGTCAGCACGTTCTGCGCCATCAGCGGGGCAGCGACCAGGGCCGCGGCCGCGCACGCAATCTTCACTCTCGAAAAATTCATAAGAACCTCGCTTTTTCGCCTAGAATATAACAATGACTAGGCTTCTTTTCGTCTATAAAATGCCTTTTTTCGTTTACTTGAAGGAACAAGATTCTCTTGAAAATGACTAAAGTGTATCAACTGTATCGCTTCCCAAATGGATTCCTATTCCGAATCTAGGCTTTTTTCTTTCGTCGTTCGTGTATAGTCTTTCGTCTATATCTATTTTTCCCAATATGCACTACACACCCTACCGCAATTTGCTCCTCAGGCTGTTCCCGAACTACCCCAAGGTGAGAAAGCTCCCGCTGAACGGCGGCATGAGTTGCCCGAACCTCGACGGCACCAAGGGATTCTCGGGTTGCAGCTACTGCAACAACCGCAGTTTCAGCCCGGTGTTCGACCAGGCGAAGGTTTCCATCCAGGAACAGCTCGATAAGTTTGTGCCGAAGCTCCGCGAAAAGTACCCGAATGCGGGCATCCTCGCCTATCTGCAGCCGTACACAAACACGCACGCGCCGCTGGAACACCTGAAAGGGATTATCGACCCGATTGTCAAGCACAAGGAAATTGCGGGGCTCGCCATAGGGACGCGCCCGGACTGCCTTGAAAACGAAAAAATTGAATACCTCGCGGAAATGAACCGCAAGAAGCCGATTATCGTTGAAATCGGCCTGCAGACTGCCAACGACATGACGCTCGCGGCCATCAACCGCAGGCACACGCTCGCCGAATTCGAGGATGCCGTCAAGCGCTGCCAGGCGGCGGGACTCACCGTCACCACGCACGTGATTGTCGGGCTCCCCGGTGAGACAATGGAAGACTTCAAAAAGACGGCCACCGTCGTCCGCGACCTGCACCTCGCCGCCGTAAAGATCCACCCGCTGCACATTGTCGCAGGAACCGTAATGGCGCAAGATTTTTCCGCAGGCGAAATCAAGTTGCTGGATTTCGAGGAATACTGCGCCGCCGTCGCCGAGATGATAAAGATTATCGGCCCCGAGACGGCCATCGAGCGGTTCAGCGGCGAGAGCCCGAGCGACATGCTTATCGCCCCCAACTGGTGCGGTGAACGCGACAAGATTATCGCGGAAGTGGAAAAACTGCTCGCGGGATGACTCGGAGAAAAATTAAACGATGAAACGTATTGAAGACTACATCATTTCCGTTCCGGATTTTCCACAGCCGGGAATTTTGTTCCGCGACATCACGGGTATTCTGAACGATGCCGATGGCCTCAAGCTCACGCTCGATGCCCTTTACAAGGCGCTGGAAAACGTGGAATTTGACTTGGTCGCCGGGCTGGAGGCGCGTGGCTTTTTGTTCGGAGTCTCGCTCGCCGAGCATTTCCACAAGCCGTTCGTGCCCGTGCGCAAAAAGGGAAAACTCCCCCGCGAAACCGTCGGCATTACCTACGATTTGGAATACGGGCAGGCAAGCATCGAAGTCCACAAAGATGCCATAAAGCCCGGCCAGAAGGTAGTCATCATCGACGACCTGCTCGCGACAGGCGGCACGGCCAGGGCTGCGGCGCACCTCATCGAAAAATTGGGCGGCAAGGTGGAAATGTTGCTGTTCGTCATCGAACTGTTCGACCTGCACGGCCGCGAAGCCTTGAAAGGCTACAACATCGAGACGCTCACAAGATTCCCGGGGCACTAATAGAATTTGGTATTAGGAATTCGGAATTACTATATTTCCGCGCGTAAAAAAGAGGATTTTAAAATGGCAAAGACTAGCGCAAAGAAAACAGAAACCAAAGCCAAGAAGGGCACCCAGACCAACATGTGGACCGGCCGTTTTGCTAGCGGCATGGCGCAGAGCATGGTGGACCTGAGCTTCAGCCTGCAATTCGACGCTGAACTCATCGAAGAAGACATCGAAGGAAGCATCGGCCACGGCAAGGGCCTGGTGGAATCCGGCGTGCTCAGCAAGGCCGACTACAAGAAGATTTGCGATGGCCTGGCCAGCATCCTCAAGGATTACAAGGCCGGCAAGAACCTGTGGCAGGAATCCGACGAAGACATCCACATGGCCGTGGAACGCGTTCTCACCGAACGCATCGGCGCCCTCGGCAAGAAAATCCACACGGGCCGTAGCCGTAACGACCAGGTCTGCACGGACTTCAAGCTTTACATGCGCCATCGCGCCGCCGAAATCCGCGCCCTCGAAGTTTCTTTGATGGAAACGGTTCTCGACCTCGCGAAGAAGTACTTCGGCAAGATGATGCCGGGCTACACTCACCTGCAGCAGGCACAGCCGATCTACTTCAGCCATTACCTGATGAGCATGTTCTTCGCCGTGAGCCGCGACGTGAAGCGCCTCGACAACTTCCTCGAACTGCACAGCGAACTTCCGCTCGGTAGCGGTGCCATGGCCGGTTCCGCATTCCCCTACCACCGCGCCCTCGTTGCGAAGGAACTCGGATTTAACGGCGTGAGCCCGAACAGCATCGACGCGGTAAGCCACCGCGACATGATGCTCGAATTCGAAGCCGACCTCGCCATCATTGCGAACACGATGAGCCGCTACGCCGAAGACTTCGTGAACTGGAGCACCAGCGAATTCGGCTACCTCACCCTGCACGACGCATTCTCCAGCGGTTCCTCGATGATGCCGCAGAAGAAGAACCCCGACTCCATGGAACTCATCCGCGGAAAGTCCGGCCGTATGCTCGGTAACTTCAGCGCGCTCTACACGCTGGTGAAGGGAGCCCCGCTCAGCTACAGCCGTGACCTGCAAGAAGACAAGGAACCGGTTTTCGACTCCGTCCATAACGTGAAGGTGATTCTCCGCGTGATGAAGGAAGCTTTGGAAAGCGCCCGCTTCAACTTCGACAAGATGCATGCGAAGATGCTGCCGGCGCTGCTGGCTACCGACCTCGCAGACTTGCTGGTCGAATCCGGCGTGCCGTTCCGCGACGCCCACCACGTGGTCGGTAGCCTGGTCGGCGAAGCCGCCCGCCAAGGCCTGGAATTCACGGACCTTAGCGACGAGGCCTGGGCCAGCGCCGGCGTGCCGAACGTGAAGCAGATGAAGAAGACGCTCACCTTCGAATACAGCGTTTCCCGCCGCAACATCGAAGGCGGCACGGGCCCCAAATCTGTGAAGCAGCAGTTCGTGAAGGCTGATGCGATTCTGAAGAAATTCAAGAAGTAAACTGCACAAGTACGGTTATACAACCGTATGGATCCCGGGGCTTTGCCCCTTGGATGACAGCCTCGAGGAAGACGAAGTCCGCGAGGCTTATTTCTTGTCTTGCGGGACAAGCTTTTCCACAATGCGGAACAGCTCGTTGTAGATTTCCAGGAAGTCCTCAATCCAGATAGGATCGCGCTCCCCGACGATATGGAGAGTCTCTTCCAGCGTATGCTGGGCGTTGTAGAGGCCGACCTGCGAGCCTTCGGGCTGCGCGAAGTTGCCGGAACGGTAGGCCATCACGGCGGCGAGGCGTGCGCGGTAACTGCGGCGGAGGCGCATAATCAAGGCGGAACGCAACGCGAGAAGTTCCTCGTGCGCATCCAGGAACTTCCCTTCGGAAATCCACTGCTCAACAACCTTGAGTCGACGGTTCACGGATTCACGTTCCGTCGACGGGATAAGCGGCCCTTTCGCCGACAATGTCTTGCGGATACGGTTCACCACATCGGTGAGCATTTCGGCATTCCAGAACGTCATCGGCGTAAAGTCGGCCTTGCCGTTCTCCACAATCTTGGGCTTGTGCGAATCTACCCAGCGATCCAGCTTGTCGAGCACGCGCAACGCTTCGGGAGCGCGGTCAATCGCCACATATTCCTGCGCACGGGTCAGGAGCGCATCGGCATACACCATGCGCCAGTGAGGCAACTTGCCCGACTTACGGATGCCGTCCATTTCTTGACGGATGCTGTCGATTCGTTCCTGCATCAGCCCTAGTTCACCTTGCGTTCTTCAAGTCCGGATTTCTGGAGCGGTGTCACACCGATTTCCACGCGACGGTTCAAGCGACGATGTTCTTCGCTGTCGTTCGGATACTTCGGCTGGAATTCGCCAAAGCCCGCAGCAAACAGGCGCTCGGGCGGGAATCCCTGTGCAATAAGCGTTTTCACCACGTTTACGGCACGCTCGGTAGAGAGGTTCCAGTTGGTGTACGAAGTGGAACCGCTGAACGGGATGTCGTCGGTAAAGCCGCTCACCATAATTACATCGTTTTCGCCAAGCACATCGTGCAGGCCCTTGCTGATGCCCTCGATAACGCGGACACCTTCGGGAGTCAGGTCGGCACCGTTAATCGGGAAAAGGAAGCTCGCCTGAATCTGGATCTTGCCGTCTTCAAGCGCAATCAGGCCCTTCTCAATAGAAGACTTGAGGCTCTGCGACAAGAGGGCGTTACGCTCGGAAGCTATCTTTCGCATTTCTTCCTGGCAGCTCAGCACCTCTTCCTCGGTACGCGTGAGGTCTTCGGCCTTCTGTTCCTTGAGGGTCGCCATCGCCACGAACGCAAGGATGAACAGCGACACAAGGGCAACGCCCAAGTCCGTGTAGGCCATCCAGGGATTGTTGTTCTCTTCGCGACGGAATCGCATCGGCTAGCCCTCCTTAGGCTGCTGGGCGGAAACCTGCGCGCGCTGAGTCTGTTCCATGACCTCGAGCAAGATTTCCTGCGTCTTGACCGCGTTTTCCATGAGCACTTCGCTCGCACGTTCGTGGAAGGCTTCCAGCGACTGGTTGAGGTGCTCGACAAAATTGTCTTCTTCTTCGTGTTCGGCTGTATCGCCACTGAGCTTTTCGAGAATCGTCTCGAGCGCGCTGCGGAGCATTTCGAGGTTGGCGCTCAGTTCGGACTGGTTCACGCGCATAAGTTCCGCGGTTTCCACGATGTTGCCGCCAAGAGCGTCCGTCGCCTCTTTCTCCTTGACCACGCGGCTGTCGATGCTCTCGGTGAGAGCCTTCTGGGCTTCGAGAAGCACGGCCGAGGTGTCGGAAAGTTTCTGGAATGCACCGAGAATATCGTTCGAGAGGGTGCTGAGCTTTTCAGCCACGGAATTGCTGAGCTCGGCAGAACCTGCCTGAGCCTTCTCGGCCACCTGGAGCGCAACGTTCTTGAGAGTCTCGAGACCCTGCTTTTGCGATTCCACGCTGGCGGTCGTCTGGTCGGACAGGCGCGCCATGAAGGTGTTCCACTGTTCGCCCGACTGCTTGACCTGATCGGCCACGGATTCGGCGATATGGCGCGAGGCCGTCGTAGCCACGGATTCGAGGCCGTTCTTGACGCCTTCGGAAATGTTGCCCAGCTTGTCGTCGAGCCTTGCGGGAATGGCGTCCATCCCCTTGACTATCGAAGCCATGGAATCGCCGAGCTTGGCCGTTGTCGCAGAAAGTTCGACACCCACCTTGTCCACGACGCCCACCAGGCACTGCTGCACGGAATTCACGACGTCGTTCAGGTTGCGGTTGACAATTTCAAACAGGCGTTCGATTTCGCCCTTGTCCTTTTCAACCTCGCTGGAGGAATCTCCCTGCAATTCGAGAGTGAGGCTGTCGAGACGAACCATGAAGGCGTCACGGGCAGAAAGGAGGATAGAACGGCTGGCATTCAAGACGAGGGCCGCAAAAAGGCCGCAAAGGCTAGTGCCGAAAATGCCCTTCATGTTCTGGAACAAGAGCTGGATAGTGTCGAGGGTACCCTGGGTGGAAGAATTATCCATCACGCTGCCGGCCGTAGCGACCGAGAACATGAGGCCGAAGAACGTACCCATAAGGCCAAGCAGAATCACCGTGCCGCTGCTACTGCGGGGAACATTCACGTTGGAACCCGCCGAAAGAATCTCGAACGCAATCGGAGAATCGAGGCGGATGCCCTTTTCGGCCAGGCGGCGCGCCATATTCAAACGGCGAGCGACAACGCCATCACCGTTCACGGCGAACACCTTACGGCTTTCGCAAGAAGCAATCAACTCTTCTTCTTCGTTTACCTGCCTTACCGCACGGAGCGTCATCACCTGTTCCGCAAGGAACACCGCGAAGATGGCTATCATGATGATCCATCCGAAGAGCGGGGCGCCAAAATAGAGGGCTCCGACCATCAGGACGGCGAAACCGACTATCGTCAGCAATAAGATTGAATTGAAAGCGTTCTTCATAGTTTACCCTAATTGAGTTTTGGCTTATCCAAGGCCAATGTTTCAAACAAGTTAAGTTGACCACGGTTAAACCCGCGGAGGAAGAGTGCCCACTTGTCGTGGTACCACTCGATTACCTGAAGCGTGAGCCCGCGCGCATAATCACAGAAATCGTCCGTAAAGGCGAGGAATCCGTTCTCGTAGGCGTAATGGGGATTCCAGTAACGGCCTACATTGCGGGCGCAGGCGGCTGCAGTAGAATAATAACGCGGAGGAGTCTTTGCCGTAAATGCCGCGGCAAAGCGTTTTTTGGCAATCTGGTTGAGCGACTGGCGGAGCGACACGATCATCGCGTTTTCCTTTTCGCGGAGGCCTTCCTCCAGGCACGGCAAAAGCTTGCTCACTGCATCTACGGCACTCTCGCTGTGCCAGTACTTGCAGAGTTTTTCTTGCAGCTGCGCTACTCGGCCGTGCATACGCACGAACAGCGGTTCGGCATCGCTCACAAGCAGGTGGATTGTCGCCGAATAGAAGGCGCTTATATCCTGCTTGTTGTTCTTTACCGTAAAGGCCCAGCCTTTTTCCTCGTCGTGCGTCAAGAATTCCCCACCTTCCAGGAGCAGGCGCAACACCTCATCGGTCGAAAAACGCTGCATCCACTTGGCGCGGAACTCGTCATAAAGCTTGTTGGCTGCTTCCACGATTTGCGGGAATCCCGTATCGCAGAGCTTCCAGGCCGTCTCGCTGTAGCTGATGACCTCGGAACCCGCGACAGCCTCTTCGCGGTTGTTGAGCATCGCGTCGAGATGCTCGAAAAGGGCGATGGACCAGGTGACCATCATGGACTGCGAGATGGTGGCCATCATCATCGAACGGTCAGGACGGGCGTTCAGTCGAACGCTCGTACCCGTCATCTTGCGAATTGCCCGTCGAAATGATTCCTGCACCAAAGCCTCCTAGAATCCAGTCTCGATGCGCTGCCATACGTTGCGGCTTACGCGCTTGCCCTGCGACGACATCTCGTCGTTTTCCTTGCGGACGTCGGCTTCCAGATTGTCCTTAATCAAAGACAGGTCGCCATCGTAGTTGCCGCCCTCTTCCAAGTAGAGGCCGTAAACGTTGTTGCTCACCTTCGTATCGGCGGCAAGGACCTTCCCCGCTCGCACCGAAAGCGCAAAGCGGTTCCTGGTAAAGTCGCAACGGCTCAGGAACACCTCCGGGGTGTCGTCAATCCACAACCCGTAGTAGTTGTTGATGTACTTGACGTTCTCGAAGATACCGCGGGCACGGAACACCGTATTGCGGAAGGCGTTCTCCACGATCAGGTTCTTCACCTCGAACGGCTTACTGCTAGAAACAAAGTGGATTCCGTTCCAGCTTTCGCTAGAATCGGCGCTGCGGAAGGCAATCGGCTTGGCTTCGGTGCCAAGGATGCGCACGGGGCCGCGGAGCATGAGCTTGGCGTACTCGCCCATGAGGACCGTCACCCCAGGTTCCACTTCGAAAGTGTCGGTAGAACCAAGGACCACGCCCTGTTCCAGTATATAGGGACTGTCCTTCTCCAACAGACTGATCTTGCCGTTCTCCACCTGCGGGAACGGCATCTCGCCCGCCGACACCAGCGCCGCGAGCGTCAAGAAGCCCGAAAGGGCGAATTTACTGAGCCTGTTCAATTTCGCCCCTCAGTTTGATCTTTTGGACAACATGCATGTTCGGCAATACTCGGGAGGCGACAATATCGTGGACATTCAGGTGGCCGGAAAGCTCCAGGCTGCCAGAGGTGATAACCCCGTGGGTGATGTCGAAGAGGATGTGGCCGGAACCGACGATGAAGCCATCGCTTTCCATACGTACATCCGAAGTCGAGTCCGGAATTTCCTTGTACTTCACGTTCATGCCTATCTTGGCCATCTGCACGCCGTCGTGCAGGTACACATCATCAAGGCTAAAGGACTTGTAGACCGTCGTCGTACGTCCGTTCGAAGGAATTTCCACCGGGCGTTCCCAAACATCGCCCTGCTTGACCGGCGACCCAGGAAGAACAGGCTGCACCTTCATGAACAGCTTCATCAGGTTAAGTTCCTCGGAGCCCGGCTGGAGGGCCATGTCCTCGACGGAGGGGTCGCTGATGGCACCGTCGCTGGCCATCTTGAACTGAAAATGCTGCGTGGAGAGGTACTTCTCGATATAGCGGAACTCCTCGACCGAGCGCTTGTCGCTCTTGTAGTCCACCGTGTCAATCTTCATCTCGAACCGGGCGGAGCCGTTATCGAAGGCGACCGTCTGGGTCAGGGTGGAGCGAGCCTTCAGGTGGGTTTCCATGGATTCCGGGGTCACGGACATGGAATCTTGCGGAGCGAACACGTTCAGGTTCGCTTCCAGCGTGAATCTCTGGGCAGGGACGTTCTGCGTGTTAAACGCCAGGGAGACGTCGTTGCTATTGCAAGAACACAGTAAAAGGAGCGCTGCGGAGGAAGCGCAAAACTTGATAAACTTCATATTCGAAATTTAAGTTATTTCTCGGCCGAAATTGGCGGTTTTGCGCCGGAATCGCCCTTTTCGAGGCGCATCTGCTGGAAAAACGCCTTAAGGAGCCCAAGGCATTCATCGGCGAGCACCTCGCCCACCACTTCGACCTCGCGCTTGAGGGCATTGCCCGTAATCACGTCGACCGTCGTTCCACAACCGCCAAAACGGGTGTCCGGGGAGCCGTAGACCACGCGGGAAACACGGCTATTGAGGATGGCCCCCGCGCACATCGGGCAAGGTTCGAGCGTTACATACAAAGTACAGCCATCCAGGCGCCAGTTCTCGAGCTTGCCGGAAGCTGTGCCAATGGAGAGGATTTCGGCATGGGCGGTGGCGTCCCTCAGCATCTCGATCTGGTTGTGGCCCTTCCCTATCACCACGCCGTCCTTCACGATGACGCAACCGATGGGAATTTCCTTCTCCTCGAAGGCCTTTTGCGCCTCGCGAAGCGCCATGCGCATGAATTTTTCATCTTCAGGAGTGAACATAATTGATAATGGATAATGGAGAATGGATGATGGATGATGGATGATGGATAATGGATAATATTTAATCATCAATCATCAATTAATTACAGTCCTCTCCCGTAAGCGCAGTAAGAATCTTCTTGCATGTAGTCGCCGTCGTGGTAATAGGCAGCGCGTGCACGGCAGCCGCCGCAGCGGTCGTTGAACTTGCACTTGCCGCAGGCACCGGCGTAGGCCTTGGTGCGGAGTTTCTTGAACACCTCGGCGTTCGCCCAGATTTCATCGAAAGGCGTATCGTGTACATCGCCCGCCTCTTCCATCATGTAAGCGCAGGGACGCACCTTCCCTATCGGGCTCACGATGCAGTAGTCAAGGCCGGCGAGGCAGCCACGGCTGTAACGCGTCTTGATGTCGAGCTGGTCGGCGATGCGCAGGAACTGCGGGGCGCATGTGGGTTTCACAGGAATGCCGAGCGTACGGCTCTTTTCCATAATCTTGCGGAGCAGGCCCTCGTATTCGGCGACGCGGAGCGCATGGCCTTCGATTTCCTTGCCGCGTCCCACGGGAATAAGGAAGAAAATCTGGTGGTTCACCGCACCGATTTCCTTGACCCAGTCCATGATGTCGAAAATTTCGTTCTGGTTCCAGTCCATGATGGTCGTGTGGATCTGGAACGGGAGGCCCGCCGCCTTGCAGTTTTCGATACCCATCATCGTCATCTCGAAGGCATTCGGGAGGCCACGGAAGTCATTATGGCGGTCATGGTCGATACTGTCGATGCTGATGCCCATCGCCATCGCACCGGCGGCCTTCAGCTTGAACGCCAAGTCGTGCGTGATGAGCGTACCGTTGGTGCCGAACACCGGGCGAAGTCCCTTGCTCGATGCGTGCGCGACCAAATCCACGATGTCGGGACGCGTCATCGGCTCGCCACCGCTAAAAATCATGATCTTGAACCCCGCCTTCGCGATTTCGTCAATCAGCTTCATAGCCTCGGCGGTCGTGAGTTCGGCCGACTTGTTCTCGCCCGCATCCTGGTAGCAGTGCTTGCAGGTCAGGTTACACTTGTTGGTGGTCATCCAAGATACAATCATTTTTCTCGCTCAATATGTGATTTACGTAACAGAAATATAGAAAAAAAACTTAAATGCCTTTTCACTCAATCAAGAGCTACAAGTAACCGCTATTTAGTCATTGATTGATACGGAACGACCCTTCTACATCCCATTTGCGCAATTTCCTTGCTATAAACATAAACGGTATAGGGATACCCCGGAACATATTCGGCTTCGCAAGTAAGCAATTCGCCTTTGGGGCAGCCCCTGCCAGGCTTATAGACATGTTTATGAGAAACATATTCAGATTCATCTTCGGAAGAGCACGTCGTATAATCCTCTGAATCATATTCGTAACACAAATGCTCGTCATAATCTATGGCCGTGACATCGCAAGAATAAACATCGCTACTTGACGAATCATCACAAGCCGTAAATAACGTTACAAAGGCTATTACCGCCCCCAATACAATTCTATTCATCTCTTTTTCCCCATTAGACATAAGCTGTCATACAGCAAAAATACAAAAAAGACTCAAAATGACAACTTGGGCGAATGATCCTCCCATTACCCACCGTACATTTGGTTATATTTGCGCCAACTTAACACAAGGAGTTTTTTATGAATTTCAAGTCCCTTTTTGCTGTAGTTTCTATTGCGCTTACATTGATTGCCTGCGACGAATCCTCCTCTGCACCGGCAGAAGAAGTCGTCAATCCGGCCAGTAGCGAAACCATCACCAGCAGTGAAACCGTCGCCGCGAGCAGCGAATCGACTACCCCGACCAGCAGCGCCGTTACCATCAACAGCAGTGAAACGGCCATCGCCAGCAGCGAATCGACTACCCCGACCAGCAGCGCGATTACCGTCACCAGCAGTGAAACCGTCGCCGCGAGCAGCGAATCTGTTATCGCAAGCAGCGAGACCGCCATTCTCAGCAGTGCCACCGTCAATACGAACATCACCTGCACCGGAGAAATCAGCGACAACGAATGGGTTGCCCATATCGATATTTCCACCCAGGGAATGACAACCATTACCGAATCCGCCATCTCGTTCGAAGGAACCACCATGACCACCAAAAACACCTCCAGAACCGATATGGTTATGGAGTCCATGTGTGATGCCTTCATGCAAATTTCTGATATGGGCGAAATGGCTGACGACCCGGAAGCCGACGCCATTTATGGCCCGATTGTCGGAGAATCCGAAATGAGGTGCGAAGGCTCCATCTTGATCCTCAATGAAACAAGAGTCAAGACCAACGTCACCGACGCCGATCGTGAAGCCGCCTACAACGACACGATGACCGAATGCAAGGACTTACGCGACGGCAAAATCTCCATTGAAGATTAACAGGAAAACGATTAATCCCTCACTTAGAGCAGACCCATGAACAGAAGAAGAGTCGTTATCACCGGCCTTGGTGCCGTGACCCCCATCGGCAAGAACATCGCCGACATGTGGAACTCCATTCAGCAGGGCAAGAGCGGCATCGCCCCCATCACGCTGTTCGATGCCAGCAACTGCCCGGTGAAGATTGCCGCCGAAATCAAGGAATTCAAGCCCGAAGAACACGGGATCGACCCGAAGGAAGCCCGCCGCATGGCCCGCTTCACGCAGTTCCTGGTGGCTGCCGCGAACGAAGCCGTCGCCGACGCTGGCCTCACCCGCGAACAGCTCGCCGAAGACACCACCGGAATCGTGGCCGGCAACGGCCTTTCGGGCATGGACGTCATCGACGAGACATACAACAAATACATCGAAGGCGGCAAGCGCAGGGTTTCGCCCCTCGCCATGCCGGAACTCATCCCGAACGAGGCCTGCGCGAACGTCTCCATCGCCCTTGGCATCACTGGATTCGCACACACCATCGCGACCGCCTGTGCCTCCGGCACCGACGCCATCGGGGTCGCCCTCGACGCCATCCGTTCCGGAAGGGTCGACGTGTGCCTTGCCGGCGGTTCCGAAAGTGGCATTACCGAGTATTCCATCAAGAGTTTCGCCGGCATGCACGCGCTCACCGACAAGTTCAACGACGCCCCCGAAAAGGCGTCTCGCCCGTTCGACAAAGACCGTAGCGGCTTTGTCATGGGCGAAGGCGGTGCCGTGATGGTGCTCGAGGAACTCGAACACGCCAAGGCCCGCGGTGCCAAGATTTATGCGGAACTGGCCGGCTACGGCGCTTCTGCCGACGCCTACCACATCACGAGCCCGCGCCCGGGTGGAGAATCTTGCGCCAAGGCGATGGTGCGTGCCATGAAGGATGCCGGAATCGCTCCGACCGACGTGGACTACTACAACGCCCACGGCACCTCCACGCACCTGAACGACATCACCGAGACCGAGATGCTCAAGATCGCGCTCGGCGAGCATGCCTACAAGATCAAGGTATCGAGCACCAAGAGCATGACGGGCCACTGCGTGGGCGCCGCCGGCGTCATCGAGGCCATTATCAGCACGCTCGCCATACGCGACTCCTTCTACCCCGCGACAATGAACCTCGACTGCCCCGACGAAGGCTGCGACCTCGACTACGTGCCGAACAAGGGCGTTCCGGGCAACATCGACGTCGCCGTATCGGCCTCACTCGGGTTCGGTGGCCACAACGGCGTGGTCGTCATCAAGAAATTCAACTAAAAAAGGCCGTTTACCTGCTTTTTTTGTATTTTTCGGTAGAGCACGGTCCTTGAACCGTGCCGAACCAAGGAGTGGACCATGTCCGACTGGCTGTTTAAATCGTGGCTCAAGATTTCCGCACTGACGGCAATCCTGTTTTTCTTCTATCACCTATTCATCTCCCAGAAGCTCGAAGAAGAGTACCACTCCTTCGACAAGGACAACAAGTAGGCAGGTACCCGCATGGAACAGAACAAGGACATCCTGGATATCCAGGCCGCCGAACAGAGCTCCCGCAAGAAGAAGAAATTCATCCTGTGCTACCACAGCCTGACCGTGAACAACTTCAAGAAGGCCTCCGTTCAAATCCGTAAGCTCGCCGAGGCCGCCGGCGCCCCCATCAGCATCGCCGTCGTGCCCGCCATCGGTGCCGCCCCCGAGTCCGAAGCCGAACAGTTCCGCGAAGAACTCGAGAAATTTGTCAAGGAAGGCTACGAAATCATGCTCCACGGAGCACGCCATCGCGCCGACCTCCAGATGAAGCGCAGCCTCCAGGGCAAAATCGTCCTCTGGATATCCAACAACGGGGCCGAATTCGCCGGTATCGACGAACGCTTCACCCAGGCGCTCCTCAAGAGGAGTCTCGCCCTCTGGAAGGCGAACGGCATCGGCAAGCCCTCCGGATTCATCCCTCCCATCTGGTTCGGCAACAAGTACCTCAAGCAGCAAGCTCTCGAGATTTTCGACTACTACGAAGACTACCACGGTATATACCAGAAGGTGGACGGCAAGGTCAAGAAATACAAGTCCGACACGCTCAGCTTCTCCGTGTACCCGCCCGCGGTACTAGGCATTTTGCAGACGTACGCCTGCCTCAAGATGCTGCTCCCCGGAGGAGCCCACAGGCTAGTATTCCACGAGAAGGATTTCAGGACCATAGGCGAAAAGCGCATTTTGAACATGGTCCGCTACATTTCCACCATGCGCGAAAAAATCATGTACAGGGATCTCTAAGGACCAATACGACAGGATTCAAACATGATGTTAAGCAAGTTTCTTTCCCGTACCGAATTCGATTCGTACGAAGACCTATACAAGAATTTCAAGATAAGTATCCCGGAAGACTTCAATTTCGCCTATGATGTCGTGGACGAATATGCCGCGACGGAGCCCAAGCGAGAAGCCCTGGTATGGTGCGACGACAACGACGAGAGCCATATCTACACGTTCAAGGACCTCTCGCTCGCTTCCCAGCGTACCGCGAACTTCCTCGTAGAACAGGGAATCGTGAAGGGCGACCGCGTGATGCTTATCCTCCGCCGCCGTTACGAGTTCTGGTTTTTCCTGCTCGCACTGCACCGCATCGGAGCCATCGCCATCCCGGCAACGAACATGCTCGCCGCCGAAGACCTGGAATACCGATTCAACGCGGCCGAAATCAAGATGGTCGTAAGCTACGACGAGCCCAGCCTCCAGAAAGAGGTGGAAAAAGCCAAGTCGAAGTGCTCCTCCGTCGAGAAACTCGTGACCGTGGGCCAGACCGCCCGCCAGAACTGGGTCAGCTTCTACGACGACTACGAAATCTTCCCCGCCAAGTTCCCGCGCCCCGAAGGCGAAGCCGCGACGCACAACGACGATATCATGGTCGTGTACTTCACGAGCGGAACGAGTTCGAACCCCAAGATGGTCGCACACACGTTCACCTACCCGCTCGGGCATATCGTTACAGCCAAGTACTGGCAGCACGTGGTAGACGGTGGACGCCACCTGACCGTCGCCGAGACCGGCTGGGCCAAGGCGCTGTGGGGCAAGATTTACGGGCAATGGCTTGCAGGGTCCGCCGTTTTCACCTACGATATGAAGGTGTTTATACCGGGCAAGTTGCTCGAAAAGATGGCCGAATACAAGGTCACCACGTTCTGCGCGCCGCCGACCGTGTACCGTTACATTCTGCACCACGGACTCGCCAAGTACGACCTTTCGAGCCTCCAGTACTGCACTACCGCCGGCGAGGCCCTGAACCTAGACATCTACAACAAGTTCTACGAGCAGACGGGCATCCGCATGCAGGAAGGCTACGGCCAGACGGAACTCACGCTCACCACGGGCAACTTCGGCTTTACCGAACCGCGTCCGGGTTCCATCGGCAAGCCCTCGCCGGGCTACAGCATGGACATCGTGGATGCCGAAGGCAAGTCGTGCGCTGCCGACGAAGTGGGCGAACTCATCATCAAGATTGACCAGGGCAAGCCCTTCGGCATGTTCGGCGGGTACTACCGCGACCCGGAACGCACCGAGAAGGTGTTCGAGGGCGGAGTCTACCATACGGGCGACACTGCCACCCGCGACAAGGATGGCTATCTGTGGTTCGTGGGCCGTACCGACGACCTTATCAAGAGTTCCGGCTACCGTATCAGCCCCTTCGAGGTGGAAGAAGTGCTACACAAGCACCCCGCCGTCCTTGAAGTTGCGGTGACGGGCGTCGAGGACAAGGACCGCGGCCAGGCCGTGAAGGCGACCGTCGTCTTGAAGAAGGGCTACGAAGCCTCGAAGGAACTGGCGAAGGAAATGCAGCTGTTCGCTAAAAACATCGCGGCCAGCTACAAGAGCCCGCGCATCATCGACTTCGTGACGGAACTGCCCAAGACCATCAGCGGGAAAATCCGCCGTGCCACCATCCGCGACAAGGACAAGGAAGCGGCTGATGCCGAAGCGCAGAAGGCGGAGAACGCCGAAAGCACCGCCAACGAAAATGCGGAGGCTCCGGCTGACAACAACGCCAGCGGCGCCGAATCCTAAAGGGTCTTGAAAACTTTCTTGGCGGCATCGACAGTACGGTCGATGTCGCTTTCCGTATGCGCAGCACTCACGAAGATGGCCTCGAACTGGCTCGGGGCCAGGTAGATGCCCTCGTCGAGCATCCCGAGGAAATACCTGCGGAAGAGTTCCAGATCGGACTTTTGCACGTCGGCAAAGCATGTGACCGGCCCTTCGGTAAAGAAGATGCAGCCCATGGAGCCCACCTGGTTTGTAGCCAGCGGGATTCCTGCAGCCTTCGCTGCATCCTGGAGACCTTCAATCAAGCGCTTGGTCATCGCCTCGGCATGCACGTACAGTTCCGGATGCGTCGAAAGTTCGCGCATGGTAGCAAGGCCAGCCGCCATCGCGACCGGATTGCCCGAAAGCGTGCCCGCCTGGTAAATGCCGCCGAGAGGCGCAATCTGCTGCATCACGTCGAGGCGGCCGCCATAAGCGCCCACCGGCATGCCGCCGCCGATAATCTTCCCGAAAGTCGTCAAATCGGGCTTGATGCCGTACAGACCCTGTGCGCAGTGGATGCCCACGCGGAATCCCGTCATGACCTCGTCCACAATCAAAAGCGCGCCATGTTTCTTGGTCTCTGCGGAAAGCGTCTGCAAGAACTCGGGCTTCGCGGGAACGACGCCCATGTTGCCGGCCACCGGTTCAACGATGACGCCCGCAATCTCGTCGCCGATCTTGTCGAATAGTTCCTTCACGCCCGCCACGTCGTTGTACTGGAGCGTAAGCGTGTACTTCGCGAGGTCGGCCGGAACGCCCTTGCTGCTCGGCTTGCCCGTGGTGAGCATGCCCGAGCCCGCCTTGATGAGCAGGCTATCGCTGTGGCCATGGTAGCAGCCTTCAAACTTCACAATCTTGTCGCGGCCGGTAAATCCGCGTGCGGCACGGATGGCACTCATCGTCGCCTCGGTCCCGCTGTTCACCATGCGGATCATCTCCACGCTCGGCACAAGGTCCATCACGAGTTTTGCAAGTTCGGATTCGAGCCCGCACGGAGCCCCGAAACTGAGGCCGTTCTGCGCCGTCTCGGAAACCGCCTTGATGACGGAATCGTGCGCGTGGCCCAAGAGCATCGGGCCCCAGCTGCCCACGTAATCGATATAGTCGTTGCCGTCCACGTCGTAGATGTGGCTGCCCTTCGCACGGGCAATAAACGGAGGGGTCGCGCCTACGTTTCCGAAGGCACGCACCGGGCTGTTCACGCCGCCCGGCATGAGCGTCTTGGCTTCGGCAAAAAGTTTTTCGCTGAGGGAATGATTCATGGTTAAAAAATAAAAAAAGGCCTCCCATAAGGGAAGCCCTTTTGTAGAGCAAAGGGAGAAATTACTTCTTAGCCGCTTTTTTCTTAGCCGCTTTTGCCGCATTTTTTTCAACTTTCGCTGCAAGCGTGGCAACCTTTTGGATACTCTGGGTGAGAGCCTTGGCTTGTTTCCTGATATCGGCGCTCATGACCCTAAATTGCTTCCTTTGATTTGTAGTCATTTCGAATTTCCTAATAATATCAGGACCAGGAATGCCACGAATAACCCAAGGCGGTAAATGATCTCCGAATTTTCTAATAACAAGATATTCGTTGTCCGTAAAAACAGCTGTTGGTGCTGCTTCTACAGCAATCTTTGTTCCTTTTTTTTTGGTGGTTGTCTTAGCCATTTTATCCTCTTTGTTTAGGGTTTGTTTGATGTTGGTTAAAGTAAATACTCTGGAGATGTCTCACGAAGAAGCTTTAAGGCATACTCGTCACAAATAGCACAAAGAATCCTTTCATGCGTACAAACTTCTGGGGAAATTTTATCAAGTGATCCTGTTGTATAATAAGAAGTACATCCGCACTCATGTGCAAGACAGCGCGTGCGGATTGCACAACCATCACATTCTTTTCTATCGTTCTTTATAAAACGGCTGATTTTCGGCGGAAATACGCCCTTATAGATACCACTTTCTTCGTCAAGAATATTCCCAATAACATAGGGAGCATTCTTTTGGGTAGAAATAAAGCGCGTACAGGGAAACATATTTCCATCAGCAGCAGCAACAAGAGTATGAGAATTTATAAAGCATCCAAATTCCTTTTGACGCTTTCCCAAGACATTCATCAACACTTTGTCTTGAATCAAACCTAAATGAATGTCTGCTCCCTCTTTCTTGGAACGATACCAAAAACGAGCCAACTTCTCGTACTCTACAATCAAATCATCATAATTTTCGCCAGTCCATTTGCCATTGAAATCTTGTGCTACGCCAACATCCTTGAATCCCTGCTTAAAAAGCCATTTAATAGAATTAGCCAGACCCTTAATATGCTGTTGAGTCACAACACTTATAACCTGAGCGCCCATTTCCACCAACGCAGGAATAAATGGCTTGATAGCACCGAAGCTTCCCTTACCGTTTACAGTTACTCTCGAAATATTGTGTTTTTTTTCGGGACCATCCAAGGAGATTGACACCCCGAACCGTTCTTTTTTCAAATACTTAATTATTTCATCGGTGAAGAGAGTGGCATTTGTATTGATTGTAAAATAAAGCATGAAACCTTTATTCAGTTTCCCTGTATTCTGCTTGACCAGTTCCTTTGCAAATTTTACGGATTTCTTGATAAAATCCATCCGCAGAAGGGGTTCACCACCAAAAAAAGTAATATTGAGAAAATTATCCTGTAATTCTATAGACCTCTTTACGGCCAGCCGAATAGTCGCTTCCATGACCTCGTCACTCATCACGGCACAACGTTTCGCATGTGTTTCTCTATAATAGCAATAGGTGCAACGGAGATTGCATTGTTCCGTAATGCTTAATTCGACATTCATTAAAAGAATTAAATCCTAAATTAATTCACAAAATCAACAACAACTTTATCTATAATAAGTTTTAATCTTACAAAAAAAGTTTGGTTGTCTGTAAAAACAAATTAACAAGCATATCTAATAAAAACAGCGTATCGCAAAATGCAATACACTGTATCAATCTTTACATGTAAATTATGAAAAACTACAATCTACTTCAGCAAACCCTTTTCCAGGGCTTCTTTTGCATGGTACGTGATGATGATGTCGGCACCGGCGCGCTTGAACGCGAGCAAGTTCTCACGGATGACGGCATTCTCGTCGATCCAGCCCATCTGTGCGGCGGCCTTTACCATGGAGTATTCGCCGCTTACGTTGTACACGGCCACAGGCACGTCGCTCATATCGGCCGCCGTACGCAACACGTCGAGGAAAGCGAGGCCGGGCTTCACCATCACGATGTCGGCACCTTCCTCGATATCGAGCGCCACCTCGCGCATGGCTTCACGAGCATTTCTCACGTCCATCTGGTAACTCTTGCGGTCACCGAACTGCGGGGCGGAATCCGCCGCATCACGGAACGGGCCGTAGTAGGCGCTCGCGAACTTCGCGCTGTACGCCATGATAGGCACATTCTGGAATCCGTGCGCATCGAGGCATTCGCGGATGGCGGCCACACGGCCGTCCATCATATCGCTCGGGGCCACCATGTCGGCACCGGCCTGGGCATGCGAAAGAGCCGTCTTTGCAAGGAGTTCGAGAGTCGCGTCGTTGTCCACCTCACCGTCCTTAACGATGCCGCAGTGGCCATGGCTCATGTATTCGCACAGGCATACGTCGGTAATCACGTTCAGCTTCGCGAAGTGCGCCTTCACGGAACGCACCGCACGCTGAACCACGCCTTCGTCATCGTAGGCGCAAGTCGCAGTCTCGTCCTTGTGGTGCGGAATACCGAACAGCATGATGGACTTGATTCCCGCGAGCACGCAAACTTCGAGTTCACGGAGAAGTTCGTCGATCGAGAACCGGAACTGGCCGGGCATCGACGGGATGGGTTCCTTGATTCCCTCCCCTTCCACCACGAACATCGGGTAGACGAGCGAATCGGGGTTGACGGCAGTCTCCGCAACCATGTTGCGGAGCGTTTCATTCTTGCGGAGGCGACGTGGACGGATAATCATAATGCTATGAATTTAAAAAATCGCGTTCAACCTGTTCAAGGCCTTCGGCCCATTCCGTCTGGATTTTCTGCTTGAGTTTCTTGGCAAGCGAGGGGGCGCGGCCCTGCGTAGAGACGGTCACGGCGATGTTTTCGCCAAAATCCATGCGGGCGGGCACGATGAAGTCGCCGTCGAGGTAGTCGCAGGCATTATTGACCAGGATACGGCGGGCACGGGCGTCGTTGGACACCTGCGCATTTACAGCCGGCTGGTCGGTGCAGATGAAGACCATGAAGATACCGCGGAGGTCGAGCGGCTCGTAAGGACGGCTGATTAAGACGAGAGACGAAAAGCCTGCCCTGAGCCTGCCGAAGGGACGAGAGACGAGAGAAAATTCGGGGTCGAACTGCGGAGCAACCACGGTGATACGGGCCCCCGTCGGCAAAAGCGTCTTGACCTTGCGCAGCGCAATGCGGCCACCGCCCACCACGAGGACGTTCTTGCCCTCGAGATTGACTTCGATGGAGAAGAGGTTCGAGCTATGGGCACGCTCCTGCGGAGCTTTGGGGTATGGGGTCGCTCCAAAGGCGCTTTGGGAAAGGTCACTTTGGGCATTTCGAATTCCGGCCACAACCATGTCGGCGAATTCTTTCCAGTCGCCAAGGCAGGGCAAAAGCGTGATAGGAATCTGCGGAAATTCTTCCTGCAACTTCGCCACCACGCGCGGCACATCGTTCTTTGAATGCTGGCCGTTCAAAAGCAGGTATGGCAGGAGCGTTACCGACTCCACATCCTCGCGCAAGAGCGTGCGCAAATCATTTTCCAAGTCCAATAGACTCGTACTCGCCACACGCGTACCGGGCAAATCGTGATGAAGGCGGTCGAGGATGGCCTCGAAGCCCTTGAAGGCACCGGGAAGAATGCAATGGTGCGCGATAATCAGGATAGCTTTCATTATGCGCCCTCCCCTGCGTAGTATTCCGCGATTTTCTTGACGAGGGAATCCATGGTGGTTTCATCGGAAGTGACGGTTTCAAAGCCATGCGTGCGGGCTGCGGATTCCGTCATGCGACCGATACAGAAAGATGTACGGGGCGAGATCCCCGCCTCCGCGGGGATGACAGCACAGAAATTCTCGACGGCGCTGGTGCTGGCGAATACGACGGCATCGGCGACGGCAACAGCTTCGCGCTTCCATTCGGGGAGTTCTGCCACGGGAAGCGTCTCGTAGACCACCCAGCGGGTAGCCTTCGGAAGCAGCTTGAGCAATGTGTCGTCGGCGAGGTTGCCCTGCAGGAGGAGAATGCGGGAATTGTCCAGCGGGAGAGAAGCCAGCAACTTCCCGAGGCCTTCACCGGTATGGTCTTCGGGCACGTAATCGCAGCGAATGCCGTATTCCAGCAACTTCTTTTCGGTAATCTTCCCCACACTTGCAATCTTCTTGCCGGCAAGCACGCGCACGTCAAAGCCGGCAGCGAACAGCTGTTTGAAAAAGCTTTCCACGCCATTCGTACTCGTAAAAGCGAGGATATCGAAGTTCGCGAGAGAGCTAAAGTCGGCAGAAGAGATCCCCGCCGGAGTCTGCCCTGAGCCCGCCGAATGGGCGGGGATGACATCCCTAGTTTCTATCATCGGGGTTTCGATGACTTCGGCACCGAGGGCCGTGAGACGGGCCGTAATACCGCTAGCCTGCTTGGCGGCTCGCGTCACCACGAGGCGCTTGCCCGAAAGCGGTAGATTCTTTTTCCAGGCGAGAGACTTGCCGAGTTCCACGACTCCACCCATGATCGTAATCGCGGGAGCAGTTACGTTTTCGCGGATGATGGTCTCCCCTGCCGTTTCAAGCGTCGCCGTTACAGTGCGCTGGTACGGAGTCGTGCCCTTCTCGATAAAGGCGAGCGGCGTTTTCGGGTCCTTGCCGCATTCCATAAGGCGCTTGGCGATAAAGTCCATGTTGGCGATACCCATCAAGAAGATGAGCGTGCCAGGGCACTTGGCGAGCGTCTCGAAATCCAGGGAGAGATTGACATCTCTTTCGTCTCTCGTCTGTAGCGAGCTTGCGAGCGTTCTCTCGTCTAACTTCTCGTGACCCGTGATGATATGGAAGCTCGTTGCGATGCCGCGATGGCTTACAGGGATGCCTGCGTAAGCCGGCACCGAGATAGCAGAGGTAATGCCCGGAACGACCTCGAACTGCACGCCCGCGGCGACAAGTTCCAAGGCCTCTTCGCCACCGCGCCCGAACACGAACGGGTCGCCGCCCTTGAGACGAGCGATCACGCCACCGGGAAATTCTCCGGCAAACTGCACCAACAACTTGTTGATTTCGGACTGTTTGACCTTGTGGTGCGTCGGCATCTTGCCCACATCCACCATCTTGGCTTTCGGGTTGCAGAATCCGAGAATCGCGGGAGAAACGAGGCGGTCATATACAACCACGTCGGCCTTCTCAATGATTTCCTTGCCGCGGAGCGTGAGGAGCCCCGGGTCGCCAGGACCCGCACCGATCAAATAGACTTTTCCGAAACCGCTCATTCGTACACCTTCATTATAGCTGTTCGCGAATCTTGCCCGCGAGTGCGATTCCCGCTTCGCGCGCCGCTTCGACTGTTGCTACCGGGCACGTATACTCCGCACGCAACAAGCGCTGGCTTCCTTCGTCCCAGTAGATTCCGCGGATTTTCAGAGTTTGTGGGCCATTTTGAATTTGCGAATCATTCGCAAATTCCGCAAAGCTCGCCACCGGGAACTGGCAGCCCGCATTGAGCGCCTTCAAAAAAGCCATTTCAGCCACGGCGATGCAATAAGTTGGGGCGTCGTTTACACAAGCGAGAACGCCCGCGACCTGCGCATTATCAGCCAGTGTCTCTATCGCCAAGATGCCCTGGCCGGAGGCGGGCAAAACCTTGTCCGTATCGAAATATTCCGTCACCTGATCGGCTAGACCCATGCGCTTGAGGCCGGCTGCAGCAAGCACGACGCCGTCAAGTTTCTCGAGCTTGGAGAGGCGCGTCTGGATGTTCCCGCGGATAGGCACGTACTCGATGTCGGGCCGCAAAGCCTTCAGTTGTACAACACGGCGGATGCTGCCAGTGCCGACGCGGGCACCGGCGGGCAGATTCATGAACTTGATGCCAGATGCACCACCGCGGGCAATAAACGCATCGCGCGGGTCTTCGCGGCGCATGACCGCGGCAAGCTTGAATTCCGGCAAAACCTCGGCAGGCATGTCCTTGAGGCTATGCACCGCGATATCGGCACGGCCTTCAAGCAGGGCGACTTCGAGTTCCTTGATGAACACGCCCTTGCCGCCGAAGCTCGCAAGGGACTTGTCGAGCCTTCGGTCGCCCTCGGTCGTCATGGTAACGAGCTCGTAGGCAAGGCCCGGATTAGCCGACACGAGGGCGTCGGCGACCAACTTCGTTTGCGCCACGGCAAGGGCGCTCTTGCGCGTCGCGATTCGGAGCACGCTAGACATGGCCACCCTCCAGGCACTTGAGGAAAACTTTCACGTCTTCGGGCGGATTTTCCTCCTTCACCTTGTAGAGGTAATCGTTTGCCATCTTTTTGGCGAACCGCTCGTACATCATGGCAATGCGCTCACGGTCCACTTCGGGCAAGCCGGGCATCGAACGCAAAAGCTTTTCGGACTCCTCGTTCGCCGTCGCGACCATCCTGTCGGCAATCACGCGGATATCCTTCGCGATATCGTCCATGCCGTACCACTGCAAAAACTCGTCGATGCCTTCCTTCAAAATCTTCTGTGCGGCCTCGAGTTCCACCATGCGCAGGCGGCGGTTTTCCGAGACAATCTTTTCGAGGTCGTCGACGCACACGTACTGCACGCCGGACAATTCCCCGATACTCGATTCCGCATTGCGCGGGCTGCCGAGGTCGATTATAAGGCGAGCCCTGCCCCCGGCCTTTTCAAATTCATCCTTAGTAATAAGCGGTTCCTGGCAAATGCTGCACAAGATGACCACGTCGCACTTGCCGAGCACCTTGTAGCGGTCTTCAAGCCGAACGGGAGTAAGCACGTCCGCATACTTTTCGGCATTCGCAAACGTCCTGCTGCTCGCAAAAATCTTCGTCGTATTCTCCTGCACGTACTTGAGCATCAGCGAGCCCATCTCGCCAAGGCCCACGATATAGACCGTGCGGTTTTCCAGGTCGTCGAACGTCTTCTGCACCTGCTTCATCGCGAGGAACGGGATATTGCAGCTGAGCTTGCTCAGGTTCGTTTCCGTCTTGATGCGCTTGGTGGTGTGTATCGCCCCCTGGAACAGCTTGTTGAGGCTGTTGCCCGTAGCGTGCAGCTGGTGCGCCGTCTCGTAAGCGCGCCCCATCTGGTGCAGAATCTGATCCTCGCCCACTGCCACGGAATCGAGCCCGGCGCAAACGTTCATCACATGGTGAACCACGTCTTCACCCGACTTGAAATAGAAGAACTTCGCGAAAGCGTCATACTCCTGATGGGCCAGCCCACATACGTAACGCACGAGTTCCGCCTCGCCGATTTCGCGGTCGGAGGCCACGTAGACCTCGGTGCGATTGCATGTCGCCAGAATCAGGAGTTCGTCAAACGGCGAATGGCCGAGCGCATCCGTCTTCACATCCATCGGGATGTAGAACTTCTCGCGGATTGCAATTTCGGCCACCTTGTGGCTCATGCCGGCCATGTAAATCTTGCGCATGGCTCAAAGATAGAAAAAATCAATGTGGCGGGTCGGCACAACAGGGGATGCCACTGACGGCAATTACGTTAAACGAGCCAGTCGTACTATCCGCCTGTTGAATCTTGAACCGGATTGTCGAAAGATTTAAAGACGCATCGTCACCCGTGACCTTGGCCTTGCCCCAACCGGCCTGTTTGAAGCCTGCCCATGAAGTGCAAACTTCTTGAGCAGTTTCACTCTTCGGAAGGGAAACATACGGGTAATCGTAACCGATAGCTTCATCAATTTCATCATTGAAACCAAGTTCAAGGACCGCTGAGGCCGTACTCGTGTACGTAATACAAATTCCTCCAGCCCTAGAAACATCAGCAAGAATAGGTTGCCCATCAGCATCGGTTCCAGCGACATAGAACGCCGCACCGACATAGGGTTTATATGGCAAAGTATCCTGATTCAGTACAAAATCTGCACAGAAACCCTCACAGGTTTCAATAATCGATACATAGTTTTCTTTTGTGTATTCCATGCCGTCATGGAAAATCACTTTAGATTTTCCGCCATCGGAATTGTCATCTACCGGGAACCAATATCGAGATTCCTCCGGAATATCATTATTGCACCCGACAACAACCGTATCGTGAGCATACCAAGACCATGAAAATTGTCTACAAACAGGGACATCGAAGTCTATCAATTCATCCAGAAGATGATTCGTAATCCACCTTCTGTAAGAAGACGACGATTCCTGCACCGATGAAGAAGAAATACTTGCCGAAGACTCGGTTGAAGAAGAAAGACTATTCGAAGAAAGATCAACCACAGAACTATTCGTGGGAGCATCACCCACCTCAGTAATAGAACTGCTGCTTCCATCCGAGGAATCTGTACAGCCAGCACCCAAAATTGCCGCAATAACCAAACAATAGATTTTGCGCATATAGCCCTCCTTTATAACAAATCTATAATTATTAATAACGTTCGTCAATCCAATTATACCGCCGTTCCATCCACGTTTTCATGGAATCTACCGCTTCGTCATAGGTATAGTACGGGTCCTTGAGCGCCCAATTTTCCTTGTTCTGCAGCACGGGCCAACGCCTGTACTCGTTGTCAACCGCCCGAGAAATGATTTTCTCGTATACGGGGATGCTGTCTATAAGGGCCTTGAACAGGTGCCGGTTTTCTTTCCAGTATTGCGCGGCACGCTCACGGATTACGGTATCATTGAAAATAAGCCTAAACCAACGGTAATTACGGATGTACCAGTCCTCCGCAGGCTGGTTCTGCTCGTACGACTCGTTACCGAAGGACAAGTCAAAATCCCAAAGCGGGCCAAAATGGATGACTCCCCCCTTTTCCCAAGTCATGAAGATGCTACGCGAAAAATTGCCATCCTCGTTTTTCGAATATTCTTGGATCCAGTAATAAGGCAAAAAGTCGTCTATGTCAATCCATTCTTCCATGTGATTGTCTTTCTTCCTTTTTGCAGTGTCCAAGAAGTCCTCAAAGTCGTTCAGGTGATCAAGGAGCATCTTCTTAGACGATTCTGGAGGGTTTTTCGGTGACTTTATGTGGAACGAATTGCCCATGTTCGACGTAACGAAGGGCGGGTCCAACTTCTTTTCGCCTTCGCGCTCGAACAGGAACGACGAATCGTTTTCCGCGATATTCACGCGGTTCTTGGCCACCTTGACCGTTTCGGAAAGCAGGTAGAGCCCCATGTACTTGCGGTTCAGGTACAGCTCCACGAATTGCATGCGGGGAGTGTATTTTGCGCCAAGCCATTCCGAAATCCGCGTCATCATGTAGTTCCGCAAGTGCGTCTTGTCACCGAAATTGGCGATAAGCGCCCAATCACGATTCTTGGGCATGCCGAACAGGCTAACTTTGTCCTTAAATTCAAGTTTCATGCCGTACTTGGGCATCTTGAAGCTAGAATTGCCGCGCCCACGCACCGTAAGCTCAAGAACTTCCGTCTCGGGCACCGTATCACCGTATATCTGGAAATAGGCCGGGAATTCGGTTTCGCGGTCACGCAGTTCCCTGAAATCTTCCGTCTCGATAACAACGCGCGGGAGCCCAGCATACGGATACCGTGTATCATCCAACATCAGGTAGTCCGGATTATCTTCGGGAGTCGCCCAAAAACAACCGCCCAGCAAGACCGCCGTCATTAGGGAAACGAGAAGGATTACCGAACAAATTCGCATATACGTTAATCTGAATATAATAAAAATGAAATAAAATGCGCCAGGATTTTCATATATTTGAAATGTCATGTCAAGAGTTTCCTGGATACTGATTGCCCTGAGTCCCATCACCGTATGGGCGGCCGAAATCGTACGCCCGGTGGAAGCCCCGGCCACGCGCTTTGCGGTAGCCGGCTTCGAGGAGCTCGACGACGATGTGTACAGCACCGACATGGCGGTTTCGGCGGAATACTCCCCCTTCAAGGCATTCAGCGTCTATGCCGACGCATCGTTCAGGTTCATGAGCTACAGCTACGAGTACTCTACCGAAGGATACATCCACAACTACTGCAACCTGCACGTAAACGGTTTCAACGAGACCTACGTTGGCGCAAAGTTCTTTTTCTTGCCAAACTTCGGGTTGAATTTCAACTGGCGCGTACCACCTGGCGAAGGGTCGCAGCAGAACAGGTTCCACCGCATGAACATGGAGCCGTTCGCCCTTTTGCATTTTTCGCGCGACCTGACGGTTGGAACATCATTGCGGTACAACTCGTTCATTGAGGATAACCATTACAAGCCGGGCGACGAGATTGGCTTCAAGACCTCGTTCATATGGACACTCGGCTGGAACGAAGAACGCCGTTCGGGATGGAAAATCTCGGAAACGTTCCTGTACCAGGCGCGATTCGAGGAATCCGAAAACAAAAATCTCGCAAAGCCCTACAGCAAAATGAAGGACGCCTACCGCGGCATGAAAATGGCCTTTGACGCCTCGCGGCATTTCAACATTCTGGGGCTCCCCTTCGGCATCGGGCTGAACTACGAAATCCACAAGGGCACCTTGTTCGGATTCGAGACGGGACACCGCCTGGGAATCTATCTGGAAGCTTTACCCTAGACTCTCTCAGGCGAAAAAGCGGAAACTCGTCTTCTTGAGTTCACGCACGGAATGGAGCACCGCATAGTCGGGATTGCCGATGGAAGCTGCGGCATCTTTTATATACTGGTCGAGTTCCTCGGCGGACTGCGCATGCATCATCGCGTAGAGCGTGTACGGGAAGCCTTCGAAGGCAGGGCGCTCGTAGCAATGGGACACGTGAGGATTTTTAGCGAGGAGATCCCCGCTTGCGCAGTCTCCCCTCTCGTCTAAACCAAAGCAGACCATCGCATTGTAAGCAAAGCCCGCCTCCTGGTGCCGGAGGATTGCCCCAAAGCGGCGCATTCTCTTTTGGGCGAGGTCGTCGCGGAGTTCTTCGGTAGATACGCCCCAGTCCTTGAAGGGAGTGAGCGTATGCGGGATGTCGGTACAGGCGATGCTGATGCGGGCGCGGTCGGAAAGGGACAAGACGCAGGTTTGTGTAGATCTCGGGCCTGGATCCTTCGACTCCCCCTTGCAGGGGTCGCTCAGGATGACTCGTCTCTCGTCTAACACCTTCCCCATTACCGTGTTTATCTTGAATTTCTTTGTTGCGGAGAGGACATGCACGTCGTGAAGGTCCGTGCTAGCACAAAGCCCGTCTACAATCTTGCGGATTTCATCTTCGGACTCGGCGATGACCGTGAACCAGACGTTATATTCGTGGGAACGGACATAATTGTGCGTGATGGCCGGGATTTCGTTAACCACAGCCGCGAACTTATCGATGTCGGCAACCTTGCCCGCACAGAGTCGCGAAATAAAGCCCAACTTCTTGGAATCGTACACGCCACCGATACGGCGGATGACACCCGAGTTACGCAGGCTCTCGACCGCCTCGAAAACGGACTGTTCATCTGAATCGAGCTGCTCCGCAAGCACCTTGTACGGGCGCTCTTCCAGCGGGAAGGCGTCCTGGATGGTATCGAGAAGATGCTGTTCAAGCGCAGTCATATTCAATGTGAAGTGAGAAGAGAAAAACTGATTGATAATTGATGATTGATAATTGATAATTTCACATCATCCATCATCCATTATCAATTATCCATTAATCTCCTCGTCCGTCAAATAACATGCCGGGTCCTGTTCCCAGAAGTCGCCGGTCACGGCCTCGGCGCGGGTGCGGAAGTTACCGTTGCACAGGTTCAGGTAGGCACACTTGGGGCAGCGTCCCTTCAAAATCGGTTTGCGGTTCTTGAGACCCGCCATGATCGGGTTGCTTTCATCGCTCCAGATTTCGCCGAAGTTGCGCTCGCGCACGTTGCCGAGCGTGATGTACTGCGTGAACTGGTCGGGGTGAACGTTCCCGATGCTGTCGATGTTGCCGAACGCCATGCCGCTGCGGTTGCCACCGTTACGCTGGATAAGTTCCAGCACCTTAGCCGCACGGGCCGGGTCTTCGCGCTTCATGCGCAAATACAGGTAGACGGCGTCGGCATGGTTGTCGACGGTCAGGATTTCCTTGTCGATGCCGCGCTTCTTGAAGTCGAGCGTGCGGTCGATAATCAAGTCCATCGCCTTGCGGCTTTCTTCGTGGTTCAAGTCGTTTTGGACCATTGCGGAACCGCGCCCGCTGTAAACCAAGTGATAGAAGCACACGCGGTCAATATTCTCGCTTTCGAGCAAGTCGAAAATCGCGTTCAGGTCCTGCACGTTATAGCGCGTAATCGTAAAGCGGAGTCCCACCTTCTGGCCGGTCGCCACGCAGTTGCGGATACCGCGGAGAGCAAGCCTGTAGGCGCCCTCCTTGCCACGGAACTTGTCGTGCGTCGCTTCGCAGCCATCCAGGCTGATGCCCACGTAGCCTACGCCCATGTCCTTGAGTTTCTTGGCGACATCTTCGGTGATGCAAGTGCCGTTCGTACTGATGGTCGGGCGGATTCCCTTGCTTGCCGCATAGTTCGCAAGTTCAAAGAAGTCCGGACGCAAGAGCGGTTCTCCACCGCTGAAGAGGATTACCGGCACCTTGAAATCGGCCAACTGGTCAATGAGGGCGATTCCCTCTTCGTGGGTCAATTCGTTCTGGTACTTGATGGCCTCGGAACGGGCATAGCAGTGTACGCAACTCAAATTGCAAGTCTTAGTGCAGTTCCACACCACCACGGGGCCACGGCCCGGCGCCACGCCATTCTTGCATTCATGCGCCTTAGGTTCGTAACGCAGTTGGTCGCCGTAATTCGGGGAATCCATCAAAAGCTTGGTAATGCTAATCATAGGCACAAATCTAGAAATTTACAACAGAAAACGCCCCACTCACGTGGGACGTTTTCAAATTCAGAAGTATAAGCAGCTTTACTTTTCGGCAGCGAACTTCTTGGAAGCAGCCTTGACCTTCGGGTCGTTCTGGGCTTCCTTGATCTTCTGCTTAATGCCGTCCTCAATAGACTTCTTGAGTTTTGCGGCGAGTGCGGGGAAACGTTCTTCCAGGGAATCACTGAAGACGGCCGGCTTCTTGGCTGCAGGGGCGCTACCCTTGCGCTTGGCGTTCAACGGACGCTTTTTCTTGGCCGGGGCCTTCTTTTCTTGGGATTTTTCTGTAGATTTCGGTTCCTGAGGCTTGACTTCTTCTGTGGTTTTGACTTCTGTTTCTTCTGCCATAATATACCTCTTGGAAAATGATTAATAGACGCGCCCAAAGATAGTAATTTTTGGCAAAAATATCAAGTCGGCCCGGTTCTATTCTCCAGCCAATGCGCAAGGACTGTGATATCGGCGGGGCGAACGCCCGGTATGCGGCTCGCCTGGCCAAGCGTAAGGGGCTTGTGGGCATTGAGGCGCTGGCGGCTCTCAATACTGATGGCGGTCACCTGCATGTAGTCAAAGTCTTCGGGCAGGCGCACGGACTCCATCTTCTTCTGCTCCACAATTTCCCGTTCCTGGCGGTCGAAGAATCCGGCATAGAGTTCCTGGGCGTACATGTACCACTGGTCGCGACGGGTGAGCTGCATATCGGGCAGGGCCACCTTGAAGAACGCCTCGGGATCGATGCCAGGGCGGCGGAACACGTTCATCCAGCGGGTGCGTTCGGTCGCAAGCGCCTGCCCCCCCGGAGCGAGAATCTCGTTCGCCTGTTCTGGCGTGGCGGATTCCTCCACCATGCGGGTGCGGGCAGATTCCATCAAGGCGCGGCGGCGCATCCAGTCATCATAGTCGCTGTCCGAAATCATGCCAATGTCATGCGCACGTTCCTTGAGGCGCATTTCGGCGTTGTCGCTGCGCAGGAACAGTCTGTATTCGGCTCGGCTCGTGAACATCCTGTAAGGCTCGTCGAGCAGGATGTTCGACAGGTCGTCCGCCATTACCCCTAGGTAACTGTCGGAACGACCTAAAATAAAGGGGCCCTCCCCCTTTATTTTGAGAGCCGCGTTGATGCCCGCCAGGAGTCCCTGGCCCGCAGCTTCCTCGTAGCCGCTCGTACCGCACACCTGGCCCGCGAAATAGAGTCCCGGGACCTTCTTGCATTCGAACGTCGGGTAGAGCTGCGTGGCGTCAACCGAATCGTACTCCACCGCGTAGCCTATCTGCAGCACTCGGGCGCGGGTAAGCCCCGGAATCGTGTGGATTGCGGCGAGCTGGATGTCGGCAGGCAGGCTCGAACTGAAACCGTTGATGTACACGCGGCCGATGTCCGCCTGTTCCGGTTCTAGGAAAAGCTGATGGCCGTCGCGGTCGCCAAAGCGGTTGATCTTGTCCTCGATGCTCGGGCAGTAGCGCGGTCCCTTGCCGTGGATGCGCCCGCTGAACATGGGACTATCCTTGAATCCGCTCCGCAATATCTCGTGCGTCTTGATGTTCGTGCGCGTAATCCAGCACACGCAATCGTTGCGGACGAACCCGTTCGTCGGGTCGCCCCAGAAAAAGTCGGCACCCCGGCCAGGGACGGTTTCTGCCAGATGGCGGTCGCTCATGGGCCAAGCAATCTCGTCGCCACGCTGCACCTCGCATTCGCCGAAGTCGATGGAATCGGGATCGAGCCTGCTGGGCGTACCCGTCTTGAGGCGGCGCAAGGCGATACCGTGCTTCGCGAGGCTTTCCGAAAGCTTGTCGGCACTCGGCTCGCCCACTCGCCCACCGATACTCGTTTCAAGTCCGGTGAACATCTTGGAGGCAAGGAAGGTGCCGCTTGTAATCACGAGAGAGCGTGTCACATAGCGTTCGCCGTTCAGGAGCGTAAGTTCCAGGCGTCCGTCCGCCATGCGTTCGAACGCGGCAAGTTCCCCCTGGATTACAGAGAGTCCGGGAAGATTCGTGACGACGTCACGCGCTACCTCGCTGTAATACTTCATGTCGCACTGGGCGCGCGGCCCCCACACGGCGGGCCCCTTGCTCATGTTGAGCATGCGGAACTGAATGCCCGCCTTGTCGGTCAAGAGCCCCATCAGGCCACCGAGCGCGTCGATGTCACGCACAATCTGGCCCTTGGCTACCCCGCCTACGGCCGGGTTACAGCTCATACGCCCGATGGCATTGATATCCATCGTGAGCATGGCCGTCTTTACGCCGAGTTTCCAGGCGGCGTGCGTCGCCTCGATGCCGGCATGACCGCCACCGATGACGACTACATCATATTGTGAAATTATAGATGACAATCCGAAAATTACTTCGTTGCAGGAGCAGGAGCCGGTGCAGGTGCCGGAGCGGCAGCGGCAGGCTTGAGCGTGTCAACCTGTGCCGGAGCCGGCGGTTCAACCTTCCATTCCACGTTCTTGCCGTCGAGGAGTTCAGCGATTTCCTTCTTGAGGTCTTCCTTTTCCTTCTCGAAGGCGGCATACTGCTTGTAGGTGCCGTCCGGATTCACGAGGTAAATCTTCGGGACGTAACCGTCGCTGTAGAGTTCACCGAACTGGCGGGATTCATCCCACACGACCTTCTCGTTGTCGTCGTAGCCGGCGTTGTCGGTGAACTTGCGGATACCGGACTTGTTGTTGCCACCGCTGAACACGGTAACGGCGGTAAGGCCCTTCGGCACAAATTCCTTCGCAATTGCCACAACCTGCGGTGCAGCATGGGCGCAGTGGCCGCAAGTGGCAGAGAAGTAAGAGATGAGGAGCGGCTTGCCGGCGTATGCCTCAAGGTTCTGGTCCTTCGTGGAAATACCGGTCACCTTCACCTTGAAGTTCATTTTCACGGGCATTCCGTTCGGGAGCGTATCGCCACGGAGGCCAGCGACAACTTCCTTGAGCTTCGCTTCTTCTTCCTGGGCCTTCTTCATGGCTTCTTCACGAAGAACCTTCATCTTCTCGTTGTAGCGGTCGCCCACGGCCTTGAGAGAATCTTCGGGAAGCGGCATCACGAAAGCGGAGTCACGCACCTTGGCGGCGGCATCCTTGATACCGAGGACAAAGTAGTCAGGATCGAATTCGGTCTGGAACTGCGAACCGATGCCAATAAGCTGGTTGGCAAACTGGACGCCGATAACATAGGAGAATTTCTGGTTGTCGGTCGGATTTTCGCCCAAGGTGACAGGAGCGTTCGTGGGAACCTTTTCCGGCTCTATCGGGAAAGACCTGATGGCGGAATCGACATAGGCACGATACTTGGCCTGGTCACCGATCATGGCGGCAGCAGCAGCACTATCCGGCTGGGCCCTGGAGAGACGGGCACGGGCCTTCATGTTGTAACGGCCGGCAATCCCGCTCAGGGAATCTTCCGGAATCTGGAGTTTGAAAGTAGAATCCTTGGAAGCCTTGATATTATCGTAGAGAGCCTGAATGGCGATATCCTGGTCAATGTGTTCGCCTATCTGGACAGGCATCTGGCGGAAACTCTGGGAGCCAAACTGCGTACCGAGCATATAGGCGAACTTCTGGTCGTCCGTAGAATTTGCGCCGATGGCGGCCGCCTGCTTGGACTGTTGGGTATTGCAGGCAATCAAGGCAAGCGTACATGCACCGAGAACGATAAATTTTGATTTCATCTTGTACTTCCTTTATTAGAAACTTCCGGCTATAAAATAGCAAAAACAGATTACTTGGAGAACGTCCGGAAACACTCGAGAGTCCTTTCGGCGACCTGTTCGGGGTCTGCCGTCGAGAGTTCGATGACCGCCTGGACCGGGGTCACGTTCAAAAGACGCATCGGGTACGGCGACGCGGGGCAAAGCGAAAGCAGTTCCCTCGGGTCTGGGGGCGGGTATTCGGCAAAAGTCACCGCCAAGAGGCCCTTGCGCTGCTGCAGGCCCTGCACACGCATGCGACCCGCCAAAAGACCGATTTCGGAGACTTTCATGAGCATCTTCGCGGGGGTCGGTACCGGTCCAAAACGGTCTTCCAGTTCCTGCAAGATGCTTTCCACCTCGGCCGTGGAGGCGATTCGCGCGATGCGCTGGTAAAGCGAAATACGCGTCAGGCCATCCTGGATGTAATCTTCGGGCAAGTAGGCGTCCACGCCGAGCTCCACGCGGGGCTGAACCGGCTTGTCTGTAGGCGCACCGCGCAGCTGCTCCACGGCCTCGCGCACCATCCGGATGTACGTCTCGAAGCCGACCTCGGCGATAAAACCGTGCTGTTCTTCACCCAGCAGGTTCCCCGCGCCTCGGATATCGAGGTCGCGCATGGCGAGCTGGTAGCCGCTACCGAGGTCCGTGTACTGCTCGAGCGCCTTGAGGCGGCGCATGGATTCCGCCGAAATCTCGCTGTGCGGGGGAATCACGAGGAATGCCTTCGCGAGCACGTCACTGCGGCCCACGCGACCGCGCATCTGGTAAAGCTGGCTGATGCCGAAGTGGTGCGCGTTCATGATGATAATCGTATTCGCGTTAGGAACGTCGAGGCCCGACTCGATGATGCTCGTGCTCACCAGCACGTCGAAATCCTTCGCGAGGAAGGCGTTCATCACGCGCTCGAGTTCGCGGTCTTCCATTTGGCCGTGTGCCACGGCCACGCGGGCGTTCGGAACCCAGTGTTCAACGTCTTCGGCAAGCATGTTGATGCTCTGGACGCGGTCGTTCACGATAAAGACCTGGCCACCGCGCGCCAGTTCGTCTTCTACCGCGGCGGCAAGAATCACGTCGTCGCGCTTGAGGAGCTTGGTTTCCACGGGTAGGCGGTTCATGGGCGGCGTATTGATGAGCGAGATGTCGCGCACGCCGGTCATACTCAGCTGTAGCGAACGCGGGATGGGTGTGGCGCTCATGCTAATGGTATCGACCGCAAGCCTGAATTCGCGGAGTTTCTCCTTCTGTTTCACGCCGAATTTCTGTTCTTCGTCGATGATGAGGAGCCCCAAGTCCTTGAACTGGTTCTTTTCGCTCAACAGGGCATGCGTTCCGACAACGATATCGACCTTCCCCTCGCTCACCTGCTTGAAGATTTCCTTCTTTTCCTTGGGGCTCTTGTAGCGGTTCACGAGCGCGATATTCACGGGGAATGCGGCAAAGCGCTCCTTGAAATTCTCGTAATGCTGGGCGGCCAAAATCGTCGTGGGCACCAGGATGGCCACCTGCTTTTTGGCGCTCACGCACTTGAAGGCTGCACGCATGGCGACTTCTGTTTTGCCGAACCCGACATCGCCACAGACGAGACGGTCCATGGGCCTGCGGGCTTCCATGTCACGCATGATATCGGCGGTAGCCTTCACCTGGTCGGGAGTCGGCTCGTATTCAAACGCGTCATCGAATTCCTTTTGCATCTTGGGATTGGGCGGGAAGCCGAAACCCTCCACCAACTCGCGCTTGGCGTACAGCTCCACGAGTTCACGTGCAATCTGCACCACCTTCTTCTTGACGCGCTTCTTGAGGTTCTCCCAGTTCTTGCCGCCGAGCTTGTCGAGCGTCGGCATCTTGTCTTCGGAAGGGTTCAGGCGGTCAATCTTCTGCAGGTCGGATACGGGGAACTTGAGGCGGTCGCCACCCGCATATTCCAGGAGGGCGCAGTCCACCCAACCGCCGTTCACGTTCACGCGCACAAGTCCCAAGTAGCGCCCGACGCCGTGATCCTCGTGGGCCACGTAGTCCCCGCGTGAAAGCGATTCCACCATGAGGGCGCTCGCGACCGAGCCCGCTATCTGGCGCTTACGATGCTTGTTGGCATGCCTGTTGAATATGCGCGTTTCGGTAAGGAAGGCGATTCCCTCGTCCTCGAGCCAAAAACCCTCGGTAAGGTTGCCGACAAAATAATCTTCTACGGGCAAGTACTCGAAAACGTGACGGAGTCGCGCCAGCGCACCCGGAGTCGGAGCCACCACGTACACGCGGCCACCCTGGGCCGCAAAATCCTCGATTTGCTTCGCTACAGCGTCCGTTCCCGTGCTCGAAAAGTCCTGCGGACGGAGATTCACGTTAATCCAACTGCTCGATTCAGCGCTCGCGCCTGTCATGTCGAGGCTCGCGCGTCCCGGGAAGCGCGATGCAAGTTCGCCGAACTTCCACCAGATTCTGGACGGGTCTGCCACGCCGGTATTCGCACCGGATATTTCGGCATACACGGACTCGTAGGCGCGATAAAGCTTGGACGCGGTCTCGGAAAGTGTCGAAAGCCCCTCAAAAACAAGTGAACATTTCGGCAGGTAGTCTAGCAGGCTAGACCCGAGATTCTCGTAATCGGGGCGTTTCCACCAGAGCCCCGACAAATCGCCCCCGAACTTGGCAGCCTCTTCGCCCGGCAGCGTGAATTCACCCATGGGGTAAAGCTTTACGCGGTCCATCCGTTCGATGGAACGCTGCGTAAAGATGTCGAAGGTGCGGATGGATTCCACCTCGTCGCCATAGAACTCGATACGTATCGGGTGCGGATAAAGGAAGCAGTTGATATCAACGATGCAACCGCGGATGGAGAATTCCCCCACGCCGCTCACCATGGGCTGTTCGTTAAAACCATGGTCCAAGAGCCACGGTCGAAGCGTCGCCGGGTCAAAGACATCGCCCACCTTGACCGTCCGGAACTGTTTTTGTACGGTCCCGGGGGCAGGAAGTTTCATCAGCAGGGCATCGAGCGGGCACACGACTACGCGTACATCGCTGCTATCGCCGACTTTCTCGAAAAACTTGAGGCGTTCTTCAAGGACTCCCTCGAAAGGGACCTTCTGTTCGTAAGGCTTGAGGCCGATGGAGGGGTAAAAGAGAACGCGGTCCTCGCCCACGAGCCCCTGGAGGTTCTCGATCCACGTCTCGGCGCTCTTGTAGTCCTTCGCCACGACAAGAATATCTTCGGGGGTGTCGTAGAAACGCCCCGCCACCATCATCGACGCCATGGGAATCGTCGCACCACACAGATGGAGCGACTCCTTCCCCGCGTTCGCGAATGCCGACAACGATCCCGAAAGCGAATCCTGGAGATATTCCTGCAAGGTATCCATATACGTACAAAGATAGTAAAGATGCAAAAACCGGCCCCGACAAGTCGGAACCGGTTTTTCACTGAGCTACGAAGGGCTCGAACCTTCGACCCACGCCTTAAAAGGGCGTTGCTCTACCAACTGAGCTAGTAGCCCGAGCGACCCAAATATATCAAAGTTCGCATATTTTGTAAAGGTATGCACTACTTTTTTGTTGTTTCTTTTGTAAATTATGGGCTATGAGTTTTACAGGGAAAATTTCTGCCCTTGCGACCTTCGCGTTATTTGTTCCTGCGACGGCGTTGGCTTTTTTTGATCATGGCGACGCCGGCCAAGAAGTATTCTCTTTCTTGCGTACCTTTGACAGCCCCCGTAACGCCGCACTCGAAAAGTCCGCGGCAGCGAACCCGAGTACCGACCCGTCAATTACGCAATTGAACCCGGCCGCACTGAAGCTTCCCGACGGAACAGACCGCATCGCGTCCATGCACTGGCAGACAGGTGAATTCTCCGACAACCAGGGAACCATCTCGTACACGGCGCATGTAAATACCTTCTTATACCAGATAAGTTATAACTGGCTCGACTACGGAACCATCGAGGGGTACGACGAGTTCGGCGAATCGACTGGCGTCGACTACGAGCCGTTCAGCCAGCTCGTTACTGCAACTCTCGCCTTCCCGATGAAGCATTTCCAGTTCGGAACCACCGTGAAGTTCGCAAGCGACAGGCTCGCCGAAGAAGAAGGCGACCGCACCGCATACGGACTCGCGTTCGACTGGGGTATCGCCTGGCAGTCTCCCAGCAAGATTTTCGGCCTCGCCCTTACAGCCCGCGACATGGGCTGCATTTTGCGGGACTACGTGGACGACGGCGAAGACGAACACTACCCCATGTCGCAGACGTTCTCGATTGCCGGCTACTTCCGCCCGCAGAGCGTGCGACGCCTCACGCTTTACGCCGACAGCGATTTCCCGCGGTTCGCCGAGTCTACGCTGAACCTCGGTGCCGAATACGCCCTCGGCAGCTACTTCTCCATCCGCGCCGGTTTCACCCGCGCCTGGCTCGACCTCGTCCGAGACTTCAAGGAACTCGCCTCGTCGGACAGCAGGCCCAGCGAATCGAACGAAGCCCGCATGCTGAGTGGCGGTCTCGGATACTCTAGCAGCCTGTTCTCGATGGACTATTCGTTCTCCTACCTCGCCCAGGGGCTCGGTTTCGAGCACCGCATAGGACTCCGCGTGGGCTTCTGATGAAGCAATTCGACGTCATCGTCTGGAGCCACGAAGAGAATCCCGAATTCCCGACCGAACCGCCCTTCACCGACCCGGCCCTAGGCTGGTTCTTCGGTAACGACATCAACAAGAGCATCCAGGAGAGCGAAGCGGAATGGATCGTGTTCGCACACAAGTCCGTCAGGGTGGACCGCACCTTCCTGAACGACTTGGCGCAGGCCATTGAAGGGTTCCCCATGGTCGACGCGTTTGCCCCGCGCCTTGCGACAGGCGTGGACGGCAAGTTCCTTGCAGGCTACCTGCGCAGCGGACGCACCGGAGTGGCGATGATTCCCGACGACTCCAAGCTCCGCTTTGTGGCGGCTCCTTGCCCCTACGTTGCCGCCTTCTCCAAACGCATCGTAAGGCTCACGGGAGGTTTTGACCACAACATGTCCGTTCCGATGGGCCTTGTGGATTTTTCGTTCCGCATGCTCCACGCCGGCGGCAAGATGTTCAGCATTCCCTACCTGTGCGCCACCGCAAATAGCCCGGACGAGACCCTGTTGCCTACCGCCAAAAATAACGCCGACGAGCTCCTTGTTACTTTGTTCAAAACTTTCGGATTCTTTGGCGTTTTATCGTTCATGGCAACCCATCCAGGTTCAATCCGTCCATTATGGAATAATCGGAAAGATATTAACGAAAGGCGAAATTCGGCCATTTTGCTCAGCAAACTAAAAGCCGACTACATCAAGGAAATCTCCTGCTAGGCGTTTTTGCTATATTCATGATATGGCAAAAGTCTGCATTGTTCTCGCGACCTACAATGGTGAAAAGTATCTCCCGCAGATGCTCGATTCGCTATTGGCTCAAACGAGACCGGCGGACTTTATCGTAGCCGTAGACGACGGTTCAAGAGACTCGTCCGTAAAGATTCTACAGGACTACGCGCAAAAACTCCCGCTCCAGATACACGCACTCCCACAGAACACCGGACACAGGGCCGCATTCTCGAAGGCGCTGGAGTTGGCCCGTACGCAACTCGGCGACGACGACCTTATTGCCCTCGCCGACCAAGACGACATCTGGCACCCGCAAAAAATCGAAGTCCTCGAAATGAAAATCCGCGACAGGGACCTCGTCTTTGGCGATGCCCAAGTGATTGACGCCGACGGAAAGACGATTGCCAATTCCTGGCGCGAAATGGACAGGATTCCCAAGCACCTTTCCGTAAAGGCACTCCTTACCGGATTTACGAACGTTACAGGATGCATGGCGCTGTTCAAGGCGGGGCTCCTCGCAAATGTACTGCCCATTCCCGACGGTGTCCCCGTACACGACCAGTGGATTACGCTGTGCGCCGCGGTACGCGGCGGGTACGCCCCCGTGAGCGACAAGGTCATCCGCTACCGCATCCACGGCGAAAACGCCATCGGTGGGGCTGGAGGACACGCCTGGACCGAAAAGCTGCGTACAAACTTGCAATGGGCCAAGGCCGTCCACGATTCAACGCTATACGCTAGGCTAAACGAAGATCAAAAGAAATTCCTGGACGGATACATCGCCTACATGGACGCCCGTTTCCAAAGCGCACTGCTCCCTGGCCGCCTGCCATGGCTCGTCCGTAATTCGCATTATATCAACCCGCACGTACACGGGATTTTCGCGCACCTCGCCCATGCCGCCTTCGGCTCCGTGGGTGTCAAATTCGCCACACGTTTTCTCGGGAAAGAATGATGAAACTGTTCGCTACAACCGCTCTCCTTTCGTGCGTTATCGCCACAAGCTCTTTCGCCCGTAACGCAGGCGACCCGACGGAGACTCACTTTGCCTTTGCGGACACCGCCAAGGGCTACGAGCTGAACATACGCGGACAGCTTGTCGATTCCGTCGCGATAACGAACCTCTCGAACGCGCCGACGCACTACGACAATTCCATGTCCATCAGGCTGTTCCTCGACGGCCAATTCACGAGCGCCTTCCGCTTCGACGCCCGCGTCAAGGTTAGCACGGACTACACGAACAGGGACATCGCTTTTAACTACTACACACCCATCGAAGGAATCCCGTTCAACAAGCAGAGCGAGAACAAGCGTACCTGGGACATCTTTGCCGCCAACGTGAACTACCAGCTCAAGCCGGTATTGCTCATGGCCGGTTTTGACTACCTCGAATGGGGCCCTGCACGCCGCAACCATGTAATCTTGCGCGGCGAATCCAACATCTACCGCCCGTGGCAAGACAGCAGCAGCCGCATATTCGACCCGGCCCCCACGCCGTATTTCGGGTACCAGTTCGCCATCGGCCCCGTAACCTACACACAGTACGCTGCAAAGTTGTTCGAAAAGAAGAACGCAGGCAAGTACATGCATGCCCACCGCCTCAACTTTGCACTCCCCAAGAATATCACGCTCGGGCTCTCCGAAACAGCCATATACGGGACAACGACCGAATCGGAGCCTAACCCCAACGAAGACGCCGACAGTTCCGGCCGCGAATTCGAGTGGTCGTACGTCATCCCGTTCATCCCGTACCTTTTCGAAGAACACCTGCTGGGCGACCAGGACAATATCTCGCTCGCGTTCGACCTGAGCGTAAAAACGATTCCGCATTGGGAATTCTACGGTGAACTCCTGTGGGACGACATGAAGTCCCCTACAAGCATGTTCGATGACGGCTGGTGGGGCAACAAGTGGGCGGCCTCCGTCGGCATCGCCCGCGACAGCTTGAAGTTTTTCAACTGCATGTGGGACTGGTTTGTTGAATACACGCGCGTGGAACCCTGGGTGTACACGCACCACAAAGGCGGCGGCTACACCTACCGCAGCTACGCGCAAAGCCTCGGTACCGACCTCGGCCCGAACAGCCAGGAAATCCATGCCGAGCTGAGTTCCACGTTCTCGTTCGTCAAGGCGACGCTTTCGGCGGGAACAGTCGCAAAAGACACCGCCTTCGGCGGAAACATCACCGACATCCACGGTCCCGAGGACGCCATCGACAAGAAGTTCCTGAGCAGCAAGACGACGCTCAACTACACTGAACTCGGCGGAGCCATAAGCGTGGCCCCGTGGAGCTGGCTCAGCTTCCGTACCGGATACACGAGGTTCTTCGGTGATTACGATGGCTTCCGTGCGACTGCGACCGGCAGCCTGCAGTGGTAATTTAGAGAAACGCCAAACTAGAACAGCGCTTTCAGTTCGTCCTCGCTCGTCGCGGCGAGGGCGCGTTTTTTCCAATCGGCATCAAGCAGCTTTTTTGCGACACCGGCAATAGCCACCGTGTGCGCCGTGGCCGATTCCGCAGGCGAAAGCAGAACGCACAGGAACTGGCCGAGTTCGTCCCCGCTCGTCTTGATTCCCGTAAAGCCGGAAGGGCAAACCGAGAACGACATGAGCGGTTCAGGAAGCCCGAGGATTCTCGCATGAGGGAGCAGGAGGCCCTGTCCCATGTAGATTCCCTGGCCGATGCGTTCCTTGAGGCTGTCCCACACCGCAAGGGCGTCAAAGGGATGGTCGGCATGCACGAGGGCGTCGTACGCGAGCCCGAGCGCACGGACAAACGTTTCCGGCTGCGGGCAGAGGCGGACATGACACGGGACGAGACTCATCTGTATCGAACCGCCTACGAGAGCGCCTTTTCTATGAATTCGATGGCTTCGGGTTCGGTCGCCTTCACAATCTTCTTGAATTCGCCGAGCAACGCAAGAAGCTGCTTTTTACCGGGCTCGATGTATTTTTCGAACTTCTGGATACCCTTGACCCTGCTGAGGAAGCAGTACGCACCAAGCGCCTGCATCAAGCGTTGCAAGCTGGCTTGAATAAAGCTATCCCAGGCATCTTCCTTGGTATAGGCCTGAACGCGCTTGTTCTGCATGCGCCAGTATTCAAAGAAGTCCTTAATCATTTCAACCGGCAAGGAGACATACGGATCCCACAGGAGGCTCGCGATATCGTAGAAAGCGGACCCACGGCGGGCACCCTGGAAATCGACAAAGGCGATTTCGGAATTCGGGCGGACCATGATGTTCTGGCTCTGGAAGTCGCGGTGCATCAGCACCTTGGGTTGAGCATCTACAGCCACGGCCAGGAGCGAGAAGCAATTGCGCACGCTCTGCGGAATTTCCTTGATACCCTTGAGGCCTTTCAGGTAATTTTCGGTAAAGTAATCCGTTTCCCACTTGAGGGCAGCAAAATCGAAGCGCCTAATCCATAGTTCCGTATGGGAACTGAATATGGACTGGCTAGCCTCCTGCCACTTGACAAGGGCGTCGATGACCGTCGGGTAGATGATGCGTTCGTTGCCGGAGCGGTGCAAAGGATCGACCGGCAGCACTTCGTCGAGGAGGCAACGCTTGCCCAGATCTTCTTGCAGAATCTGGCAGGCACCTTCATCAACCGCGAACACGCGGGGCACCGGGAGATTGTAGTCCCTGAACGTCTTGGAATATTCGATAAAATGCCTGAAATCTTCGTTGACTTCGGAGCTAATCTGCAATACGCAGGACTTGGCACCTTCGGAAATGCGGAAATACTGACGGCCCGAACCGGCACCGGCAATAGGAGTCATTTCATAGTTGACAAAGCCACGGGACTTCAGGTAAGACTGGATAACAGGGGAAACAATTTCATTACTCATGTTTTTCAATATAGTAAATAAAAAAATTAAAGACCAACGACGACTACGAGAACTTGATGCGAGGGTCAACAAGCGTGTAGAGGATATCGCTGAAGAGGCGGCCCACCATCGCCATGAGGCTACTCAGGAAGATAATTCCCATGACCACGTTGTAGTCACGGTTCACCATGGAGTTGTAATAGAGCAGGCCCATGCCGTCAATATCGAAGACCTTTTCAATCAGGAGCGCCCCCGCAAACATCAGGGTACAGATTTCGGAAAGGCGGGTGGCAATCGGGATAAGCGCGTTACGGAGCGCGTGACGCACAAGCGCCTGGTTGAAACTCATGCCCTTGGCCAAGGCGGTACGCATGTAGTCCTTCCCCAGTTCCTCGAGCGCGGAGTTCTTCATGAGGAAGGTCAGGAACGCGAATTCGCTGATCATGTAGCAGAAAATCGGGAGAATCAGGTGGTGCCCGAGGTCCACGATTTTACCGAAGAACGAGAAATCCTCGAAATCATCGCTCGTGAGGCCGCCCAGCGGGAAGATGTCGAGGTACGAACCGCCCGCAAGGAAGATGATGAGCAAGATACCGAGCGCATAGCCGGGCATCACGTAGCCCGAGAAAATGACGCCCGAGCTGAACGAATCAAGCTTGCTCCCATGATGCACGGCCTTCCACAGACCGAGCGGAATGCAAATCAGGTAGCTCAGGAAGAACGAGGTGATACCGAAGAACAGCGAAATCGGGAAGCGGCTCACGATGACATCCCAGACCGGGAGACCGTAAGTGTAGCTGGAACCGAGGTCGAGGTGCAGCACGTTCCAGAGCCAGGTCAGATAGCGCTTCCAGGCCGGCTGGTCAAAACCGAAGTACGCCTGGATTTGGGCTATCTGGTCGGGCGAGAGCGCCTTGGAGGCATCTACCCCGCCCTTCATGGCCGCAGCCTGCTGCGCACGCGAAATCATTTCCTCCACAGGGCCACCCGGCAAGAGCTGGATGAGGATGAAGCACACCAGCGAAATCCCGATGAGAGTCGGGATCATGAGCAGCAGACGTCGGAGGATATACGAGCGCATAGTTAGACGAGAGACGAGAGACGAGAGACGAGAGAAATAGACATAAAATATTGAATTTTATCGTAAAAATGAATTTTAAGAGAGAGAACTTTATTTACAAACAAAAAATTTTTTCTCTATAATTTGCGCGAAGCGCCATTATAAATCTTTCGTCTTTCGTCTGTAGGCACGAAGTGCCGTTCTCTCGTCTAAATTTACCTCATCTTTCCGGAACGCAGGACGTCCATCATGTTGAAGGGTTTGGCTGTACCGGCGGCAATCTGCTCGGCGAGGAAGTTCACGGCGTCCACGGTGCCTTCGGCGTAAATCTTACGGCCGCACACGTTGTGCTGGAACTCGAAATGAACGGTGCCGTCGGCGCTGTCGAGGCTGTAGGTGTGGAAGGCGTGACCGCCGAGGTATTCCTTGGGCACGTGCATGCGTTCCATCTGTTCCTTCTCGTCACGGACCTTCTCGATATCGTCCGGCGTGTAGGCAAAGCCCATCTTCTGGAAGGTGCCCACGACCGCGCGGGCCGTACCGCTCGTGTCGGCCTTGGTCTTCTGGTGGCTCTCGACCACGGAAAGCTTGTATCCGTCGAATGCAGACGGGAACTCGTTCGCGAGGAACTCAATCATGCTCTGGAAGGCGACAATCTGCTTTGCCATGTTCGGGGCGATAACGCTCGGGTGGTTCGCTTCGGCAACAAGGCGGGCAAGCGCTTCGCGGTCACCGCCGGTGGTGCCCATCACGAAGGGAATCTTGTGCTTCACGTAGAAGGCCGCGTTGTCGTTCACGGCCGTCGGGTGCGTGTAGTCGATGCAAATGACGTTCGGGTACTTCGCGAGTACTTCGCCAATGCGTTCTTCGCGATTGCTCGGCTTTAAGAGCTGGATGGTCTTCCCCGCCACTACGGCCTCGTTTTCCACGATAATCTCGCCCGTCAATGAATACGGGACAAGTTCCAAGCCGCGGGCAACGCAAGTTTCGGCCACAATGCGGCCCATGTTGCCCGGAATACCATTAACCATCACTTGTACAGACATAAGTGCTCCTGTTTTTTTTGAGAAACAAGATAGTTTTTTTAGACGAGAGACGAGAGACGAGAGACGAGAGAATGTTGGAAAAGAGGCTAAGAATGAGCCTCGGGCCTCGCGCCTTTCCTCCAGCGATTTAATTCGTAATCCTTGAGACTGGCGAGAGCGTCTCTTGACTTTTGCATTTTCTTCGGGGAATCAACATTTGCAGGCATTCGCGACAATGCGGTTCCGACTCGTTTTGCGAAATGACCCACGGTTTCGCCAGTTTCACGGCGGTATCCGCAGCGGGCAAGCGCACGTTCTGCTGCATTTAATTTTTTAGTCCATTCAAGCGCCTTGGCCGAGACTGTCGCCCTATTTTTCAGTCGTTTCCTATAGGCGATTCGAAGTTTACGGCCGACAAAACCCGCTACAAGAATGAAAAGCACGGTATACAGAATCGGACTTTCCAGAAGGGCAGTCGAGTTGTTTTGCCAACGGTCGACGATACGACGCCACTCGCCCTCCTTGAGCGCATGCATCACGCGGGCGAACCGCCCGCGTACGCCCTCCCATTTGACGCTCCACCAGCTTGGGGCTACCGCGAACTGCGGCAAAATGGGAGGCGTCGGGTCGAAGATAACCCAGCGGTTGTCTACAAACGCTTCGACCCATGCATGCGAATGCTTGCGCCGGAAAATGCTATACGGCAAGCCCTCGACGACTTCGGGATTCGCAAAGCCCGTCACGTACCGCGCAGGAATCCCCAGGCGGCGCAGTACCAATGCAGAAAGTGTCGCATAGTATTCGCAAAAACCCTGCTTCGCGTTCCAGAAAACGGCAAGCGGGTCATTTTTCGTTCTCCCCCAACGCGAAATTCCCGGCACCGTAAGGGAATAGGTAAAGTTCGAGCTGTAAAAAGCAAGCATCTTCTGCAAAATAAGAGAGTCTGGCATCGGCTTCAGAGATGTCGCTGAATCCGCAGCAGAATCCACAACGTCGCGCAAGCCCATCGCCGCAATCACCGTATCAAGCAGCGGACGGTTCCGCTCCACCACAAGCAAGTCGCCCTCGCTCGGTGCAAGCAATGAATCGGGCAACTTGCATCCGGAACACTTAAAGTAATACCAGTCGGAGCGCTTTCCGTTGCCGTTCAGCCCCTGCACCATTCCACCCACATAATAGCTCAGCGAATCCACGTCTTTCGCCGCAAAACCCACGGCTCCGTAAGGAGCAAAGACAAATCCAAAATTGTTCAGCGTCGACTGCACCCAAACTTGTTCCACATCGCGAGTCTCGTTTGCCAAAGTCAGCGAGTCCGCCGCCTCGAACACCGCATAGTCCACCTGGTAGTAAGCAGGATCAAGATGTTTCTTGTAAGACATGGGCAATTTCCAGATTCCGCCCACATACTTTTCGTAGCTTACGGCCTTCAAATACCTCGAAGGGCGCTTGTCCCACACACGCAATACCACCTGGTCGTTGTAGCGGGAATTGTAATTGCTCCCGAAACTCCCGAGGGATGTTGCCGGATCGAAACCCATAATACGCTCGCGCATGTAATAGTTCTCGGCCATTTCCGCACCATACTGGTAACGCTGCGTTTTCCAGTATCGCCAGCCACCGTAAGAAATTCCCCCAAGCGCCGCTAACACGAGTATAAAAATCAAGTACTTGTACGGCGAAGTCCCACGACGGCTGTAGGCACATAGCGCCAGCAAAAATCCCGCAATGCCCACTGGCCCCCAACCGTGTGGAACCAGGTACATACCGAGCAAAAGGGCGGCCACACCGTCAAAGGCGACAAAGACTTCAAAGCCGCCGTTCCCGCGACTCCGCTCCTGCAATGCCGCCAAATAGAGCAGATATATTCCTGGCAAAAAGATCAAGTAAGGCGACACACCGTTTTCGACCGTCGGTGTCATCACCCAGAAGAGCGCGAGCGGGACAATCGCGCCGTACGCGAAGATTTTTTTATAGTGCGGGCGCTTCACAAATTCGCGGCGGGATGTCGCATTCAATATGCCAATTACCACAAAGTAAAGCGCGAACAAGAGCCCGAGCCAAAGGAATTCAAAGGTGTTTCCGAGGCTCACCGAGGCGATGCAGAGGAACAGCACCTTGAAAACGTAGCGGATGTCTACTTTTTCCATCATAGCACAACCGTCCCGCGTTCAACGCCTTCGCAATCTTCCGGCAAGACCACCAGCAGCTTATCATCTGTCGAGGCAGGCTGCGTCCCTACCACAACATGCTTGTTTACAAGAGGTTCTTCGCTTGCGTAAAGCCCGATGCGGAGCACCGGATCCATCGGACGTGCCGCCGGAGCCCAAGGGGCGGGCCGTTTGGCATGCGCAAGCGACGCCGGCGGGATGCGGGCCAAGGCGTCGAGCAAGTTCTTGCGGCTTTCGGAACCGCCGTCAAGCACAATCTCTTCGCTGTCGATAAAGAATCGCCCGAGGATTTCGCGGTCCAGGAGCCACTCGCCCACCGCCGCAGTCAAGCGAATCGCATGTTCCAAATACTGTCGCGACTTGAAATTCGGAGTCGCCGTATCTAGAAGCAGAATCACACCCGCACCGCGTTCCACCTCGAATTCCTTGGTAAACGGCTTGCCGTAGCGGGCAAAGGCCTTGTGGTGCAAGTCGCGCAGGGAATCACCCTCGCGGTAAGGCCGCACGCCGATAAAATTCATCCCGCGCGTGAGGCTCGGCATCAGGAATGGCGCAAATGCCATGCCCGATGGCCCCTGTGTAAGGAACGGAAAATCCTGCACCTTGAGCGAACGCGGGTAAACAAGCAACTCCACAGAACCGTTGTAGCCGTAAGGCCAGCGCAAAAGGCCCATAATCTCGGGCACGTTGGCCGAGACCTTGCCCAACATGAATGAGCCACGCCGCGTCGTTTTTACAAAACACTCCAATTTGCGCGGAGGCTCGCCCACCTTGATTTTCACATTATCGGACTCGATGCCCGTCAAGGAAGGAGGCAAACGGTTTGCACCCAGGTTCACGCAGTCAATCGTCGAGCGCACCGCCAAATAGGCTGTCACCGTCGCTGTCTCGCCTTCGCGTACGCGGTTCACCGAAACGCTTTCGACTTGAATCTTGCTCCGCTTCGCCGTCACGAACAGGCTGAATACGAGCCCCAGGAAAAGCAGGAAGTCTAGTCCGCCGAAAAACCATGCGGCCCAAAAGCCTGGGACAGCCCCCGCAAACATCGCCAGTAGAAAGAGCGAAGCGAAGGCGCGGCCTGCCGGAGTAAAATAGTCCAGCCACCAGAAATAAACGGCCATGAGCACCCCCGACTTCTTGGGGGCCCGCGGAATCGCGTTCAATAGCCATTTAGCAAAGGAAGACATTCGCGTCCTTACTTAGGAATCGCCACCTGTTTCAGGATTCCCTGCAATATCTTCTTGCTGGCTTCGGGGTTGCCGGTGTCCTTGGCGAACACGCGGTGTTCCATCACCGGGAAGAATACACGCTGAATGTCATCGGGGTTCACGAAGTCGCGTCCATCCACGAACGCACACGCCTGCGCCATGCGCACCAGGTTCATCCCGGCACGCGGACTTGCCGCCAGGCGCACGCCGCCATCGTTACGCGTCGCCTGCACCAGCGAAATCACGTAGCGTTCCAGCGCCTCGTCAATGTGGATTTTCTGCACTTCGCTACGGGCCTTTAAAATTGCCTCGGGAGTCGTCACCGCCGTCAGCGAGTCAATTGGCCGGCCGCTACGATGCGCCCGCAAGATTTCCAGTTCGGTATCCGCGGTCGGGTAACCCACCGAGATACGCACCAGGAACCGGTCCATCTGCGCTTCGGGCAGCGGGAAAACGCCGTGGAATTCCACCGGATTCTCAGTCGCCAAGACCATGAAAAGTTCGGGCAGTTTGTAACGCTGCCCCTCGAGCGAAACCTGCCGCTCTTCCATCGCCTCCAGGAGCGCACTCTGCGTGCGCGGCGAGGCACGGTTGATTTCGTCGGCCAACAGCACCTGCGTAAAGACAGGCCCCTTGCGGATTTCAAACTCGCCCGTATTCGCCTTGAACACGGCACCGCCCGTCACGTCGGCGGGCAACAAATCCGGCGTAAACTGGATTCGCGCAAAGTCCGCGCCGATGGCGGCGGCAAGCGCCTTCGCAAGCGTCGTCTTGCCCGTGCCGGGAACATCTTCCACCAGCACATGGCCGTCCGCCAACAGCGCCATTACCAATAGCTCTACCGTCTCGGGCTTCCCGAGCAGTACTCCCTCTAAAGCATGAATCAAATCTTTAACCATGCTTTAAATATATATTAGCTATAATGGTTCAGGTTACAGGTTTCTTTAGGAAATGTCCACAAAAGACTTCATTTCTTCAGAATAATCCGTGCTGGTGAACGTGCGCGGGGCCTTCCAGTAAGGCAGTTGGATTTCGGCCTTGTAGGCGTAGAGCATCTGGCTATGGGCGCCAAGGACTGCGAAATCAGCTTCGTCGAGACCTCCACCGCGCGCCATCTTCTCGTAATAGATTCCATCATGGCTGTAGAGCCTGTCGCCCACAATCGGGAAACCGAGTTCGGCAAGATGCGCACGAATCTGATGCTTGCGACCCGTAATCAGCTCGGCCTCCAACACAGAATAAGCCTTGCCGTCACGCACGACCTCGTGAAGCTTGCGGAAAATAGTACGGCATTCCTTGCCGCCTTCCATGCGGTGCATGCGCAGGCGAAGCGGATCGTCGGGACTTTCGCGCAAGGGGAAATCGCAAGGGGTCTCGCCTTCGGGGAAAGAGCCCTCCACCACCGCCAAGTAGAACTTGCGCAACAAAATGCGGTCGAGGTTCTTCTGGAAACGCGCAGCCGTCTCGGCATACTTGGCAAAGAGCATCAGGCCGCCTGTATCGCGGTCGAGGCGGTGCATCGGCGTTGCCGTCTCGCAATCCGTCGCGCGGCGCACGATTGCCGCAAAAGTGTTGTAAAAGATGCGTCCCGTGTGGTGGACAGGCGTGCCTGCCGGCTTTGCCACTACCAGGAATTCCTCGTCCTCGAAGACGATGGAGAAATCCGTAGGCACCTCGGGCTCAGAGTAGTTTTCCACATGGTAGACGACCTTGTCGTTCTTGCTCGCCACCGTATCTACACCAGCGATTTCGCCATTGACCGTCACGAGACCGCGGCTGAGGCGGTCCATCCATTCTTCACGGCTATGGTACGTAAAGCGCTCGCACAGGAAATCGAGCAACAGGCGCCCGTGTTGTTCCGGACGAACAACACTCTCGAAATACATATCGCTGGGAGCCTTGGACATGGCGCCAAATCTAATATTATTGCAGTACGGCACGGACATAGCCGGTGCTGTCTCGGGCCTCGTCGAACACGTCAAAGCTCTGCGAACCAATCACGGCGCCGTCCTTGAACGCAATTTCAACGCGGTAACGGCCGGCAGGGACGTTCTTCTTGCGGCTAAAGCTGCGGAACCCGTCTTCGCGACCGCCGTTGATGACCATGCGACCCGACGAAATCTTGTCCGTGAGCGAATACTTGCCCGTCACGGGATTCTGGAAATACCAGCGGTACTCGATGGCGGCCTTGAGTTCGGCAGGCGCATACACCGATGCAAGCACGTAGATTTCCTGGTCGGGCAAGTGATGCACGCTGGGTGCCTTGAGACCGATTTTCTGGAGGAAACTCGGAGCGTCCACGTCGCAGCTGTAATCCGTCTTGTCGAAGTTCTGGCAGACCAATTGGTGCTTGAGCACGAGCGGCACGGGCGGCACCCAGTTCATCAGGTAGGCGGCCACTAGGCAGACACTGATACCGATTGGCGCAATCAGCACCTTCTTGCTTCGACGCGAAACCTTCCAGATGAATACGCACACGGCAAGCGACAAGAGCGTACTCAGGAAGAACCAGATAAAGCCGATTCTGTGTACGAGATGCGGAAGCGTGAAGTTCATGAACATCGTGCCAAGCAAACTCAGGAACGCGAGGCTAACGCCAAAACTTTCGTACTTCTTCTGCAGAAATTCGTTACCGACAAGGAGAATCGCCAGGAGGATGACAAGAATAAACGATGCGAGAGAGCCACTGCTCTTGAAATAGCATACCACGAGCGCACTGAAAAGGCTACCGAAGCAGAACTGCACCGCCCAGCTGAAGCGCTGACGCCATTCGGCACTCCATTCGCGGTCCAAAAAATGATGCTCGACGACGATGGCGTTCTTCGGGATAGCCGTCGATTCGTAACCCATGTTCTTCGCGAACCGTTCGGCGGCGGCACTCGCCTTGCCGGCGGCTTCCTTCGCCTTTTCGGCTGCCTTCTCGGCTGCTTCCTTAGCTTGGTTCGAGACGACCTTCGCCTGCTCCGAGACAAACCTGTTCGCCATGGCGCCAAACGTCGTTCCCTTCGCCGGAGCTGCAGAGGGTTGCGGGGCAACCTTCGCTGCCACAGGTGCCTTAGGAGCCTTGGCAGTAGCTGAAACCGGAGCCGGCCTTACGGCAGCCTTCGCCTGCGCGGGAGCGGCTTTGGCCTGTGCCGCGGCAGCAGCCCTCAAGCGGTCCTTGGTCCAACCTTCGGGGTGTTCCAAGCGTGCCGAAAGCAAAATAACGAGAATCAAGGCGCCCGTATAGTAAGCCACCAAGAACACGAGGTCGCTACTCTCGACCATCTGGCCAAGCGTAATCGAGTCCCATCCGAACCCGCCCAAGAATGCAATGGCGGGCGCAAACTTCTCAATTTTTTTTACGGCGGGCTTTTCCCGCAAGTTATCGACAAACTTCATATCTTATCAATATACAAAAAATCGCACTCCAGACAACCAATCCTACTCCTTGATGCAACGGACCGGAAGCGCATAAGCCTTATACATCGTGGAAAGTGGAGCCCCAGCGACAGGCGCATATACATTCGCACGAGCCGGTTCAGGAGGATTTGAATATTCCGAAGGCGGCTGATCCTTGACTTGCCAATAGCCACTCCCGTGATCAAGATATTCAAACATCTTGTCAATTCCGTTTTGTTTCCAATACCTGCGGTAACCAACATCTTGTAGATTCATTCCAAAAAAATCTTTGGAGCTCAGGTATTCGACTTCAGAATTCCTTAAGTTTTTTGCATCGGGTTTAGGCAATAAGCTAAAAATATACTGCGACAATTTGTTCCAATCACTCTGCAACGGAATTCGCCAACCGGCAGGACAAATTCCCCGCTGGAGGGAGTCAAGAGAATATTCCGTCTCGTTAAATGTGGAAAAAACCTTGACAGAATCTTTACTTTCGGGAAGTCCCAATGCCGTATGCCACTGATAGAGTCGACCCTGTTGAGTGCAGTTTTGCGCAATACCATCGTAGCACCAAGTGCTATCGGTAGACGGATTGTACCGAAGATTTTCCGCCATCCATGTCTGGGAACCAATCGTTGCCTGCTTGTACACTTGACCATCACGACTATCCGTAAAATTCGTCGTCTTACCATGCCAACCCGTTGAAGAACATGTCATGTCCAAGACGTCATTTTTGAAGGTTGCTCCAATTCGGGCCGAGGTACATTCACCAATTTGATTTAAAAGATCTTCCTTGCGGAAAGCACTTGCAATAGAATCCGGAGCCACCGACCATTGCCTGCGCGCAGAAAAAATATCATTCAGCATAGCTGTTTGGGTATACGCAAATTCACTAAACACATCTACCGACACACACACATAGACCGTATCGTCAAAGGCAACGGCCTTCCCCACCCGATCCCTGTTGCAGTATCCGATAATAGAATCGATAGCCTCCATCTTATGCCACATGGGGTTTCTGGCGCCACACAGAGATGTATCGCAGACATACTCGACACCTTTATAGACGGTATCAACAAGCCCTCGAGCCGATGTACAAGCACCGAGTATATCGGAAATTGTCGTCATTTTCCAGAAACCGCCCGAACAGGTATACATGCCGCCAGTCTCCGTTTCCTTTATAAAGGATTTGCCTTTACTTGGGCAAACTCCAAGAGTCAATTCCAATTGATCCGTAGTATACCAGTCGTAGTTGTTCGTCGATTTACTCTTGCAGCTGTAATAAGTAGACGAGAGCATCTGCATTTCATCGAGCCTGCTTTCGGTGCATAATCCCAACGTTGATTCAAGCGTCGACATCTTCGACCATGAACTCCCCGTACACTTGTAGCCCGTACCAAAGACCATGATTGTATCCAGTTTATTGGATGTAGAACACGGGAACTGTGTCAAGTACGTGGTCACGCTCATCCAATTCCACATGAGGGAATCCGAGCATACATATATATTCTTGGCCGACGTATCTATTCTAACTGTTCCCTTCAAGCCCGCCGTACAAATACCGAACATCTTCTCTTGCTCGTTAAGCGCTCTCCAAGAATTCTTGTAAGTACAGATATAGGTCGATCCGCTGAACTCGCCGGTCTTGGAATACTTGGAACTGTCGCAAGCACCCAAGACATCGTCAACCTTCGCCGACCTCCATCCCGAAACGTCACAATAGTACTTGCTCCCATTATAGTCGTCGATCTTGCCGCGCTTGGTGCTGTCGCATACACCGATAATGTCCGTCATTACTGTCTTGCGCCAACCCGCCGTATCGCAGATGAACTTGTCGCCCTTATCGGTAAGCGCAATCTTCTTGAGGGCTCCCTGATGGCATATGCCTAGCTCCGTCGACGGATAAGTCATCTGTTTCCAGGTGGTATCCGTGCAGTAATAGGTGATACCGTTGAACTCGACAACCTGCAATTGACGCGTTGCATCGCAGGGCTTACCGATTTCGTCAATCGTGGCAAGCCGCCATTCACTGCGACTGCATACGAACACGGAATCGCCGAAGGCGTACGTCAACAAGGTGTCTATGACATCGGAACACGACCTGCGATAAGAGCTGCTCCTCGTAGTCCAGCCGCTATTTGAACAGTAGTAACTGGAATCCACCGAGGTCACATAGAAATTGCTCGTAACCTTGGCTAGCGCCGAATCGCATTCGGGCAAATCCCTCTTGCGGTAGACGATGTGCGTAAGGGCTAGGCAGCGGACAGAATAGAAATTGTATTCGGCACTCTTCTTGAACAAGCCCGACTCGCTGCCATAATCTACGTAGACGCTTCCGTCATTAACCTGGTAGTACGCCTCGGATTCTAAGCCCTTGCATTCCAGCTTACCCTCTTTTTTGCACGTACCACCGTACTGCAGCGCAATCCGGGATTCAGACTTTACATTTTTCCATTCGGTGCGCGTCGGGAGTCTGAACTTTGCGGGGCAAGCGTTGCCTGAGTTCGCAACGTAGAGACGGCCAAATTCCTTACAGTTCTTGTCGTCACCGTTGTAGCACGTGTTGTAGATGCCGTAGATGTTACCCGACACATTGCCGGACATCCAAATATAGGGACCGATGCGCAGGGTCGCGTATACAGAGCTGTCACGCGAATCGACAATGCTGCCGTTACTGTCCGATACGGAATACTCCATCTTGATGGCCGAGTAGTGCGTGTCGGACGAAGAAGTGCCAGACCCGCTCTTGGGGCCAGAAGAGGAACTGGAAGGATCGCCGGACGAATTGCCGCCGTTGGAGTTGCCCGAAGTCAGTTCAGAGTCGTCTTCATCGTAGTTGACGGAGCTGTCGTCGGAACCGCAAGACCAGACGGCCAGAGACATGGACGCAGCCAAAGCAATCGCAAAAAAATTCCACCTTGCTTTCATAATTCCTCCTATGGGCCCTAAACCATAGATATATTTTTTTAAAGGACTTACTTTCCTTGTCTAAATATAGCTTCTTTTCTTTTTTTTCTAAATTGTCACGCAAGTCAATTTACACAAAGAGTTTTACGTCATGAGCATTGCCCCGACAATCTACCCTGCCGAATGGGAAACACAAGCGGCCACCTGGCTCGCCTTCCCGCACAACAAGAAAAACTGGTATGGCGAACGCGGCGAAAAGATTCGCTGGTTCTATGTGGAACTGATCCGCCTCATCAGTGAATTCCAGCCCGTGAACGTCCTCGTCCCGAGCAAGAACTTCCTGACGTACGAAGAAAAATGCGCCATGGCCGACCGTCCCTTCCCCGCCTCGTTTTTCAACATGAAGACCGACGACATCTGGATACGCGACTACGGTCCGTTCTTCCTCAAGAAGGGAAACAAGACGGTCATCGCCCAAACGGAATTCAACGCCTGGGGACAGAAGTTCCCGCCCTGGAAAAACGACAACCTCATACCTGAACGCATCGCCGAGATGTTCGAGTACAAGCTCGTGAAGTCGGTCCCGTACATTTTTGAAGGCGGCGCCATCGAAGTCAACGGAGACGGCCTCGGCATGACCACGCTCGATTGCCTCGTAGGCAATCGGCGCAACGAGCCCAAGGACCTGAGCAAGGTCATCAAGGCTCTTTGCGTGGCCTTTGGCCTCAAGTCCCTGCTGGTTCTCCCCGCCGGACTCCACGGAGACCACACCGACGGTCATATAGACAACGTTGCTCGTTTTGTGGCCAAAGACCGCGTGGTCATGGCCTGGGACGCGAGCGGCCGCGGCAAGAACGCCGAGAACCTCGCCAAATGCAGGTTCCTCATCGAGACCTTCCTGCGCGCGCATTACGGGAAGAAATCCAAGGTGGACCTGCTCCCGCTCCCGCCGCAGCGCAAGCTCGACGACGGACAGATTCTGCCCGCAAGCTACATGAACTTCATCTACGTGAACGGCGGACTCATCTACCCGAAATACAAGTGTGCAAACGACTCCGTTGCCCAGAAGTATTTCGAGAGTGTCTACCCCAAGCGCAAGGTCATCGGCATTGACTGCCGCACCGTCATCGAAGAGGGCGGCAGCCTGCACTGCATGAGCAAGCACGAATCCAAATAATCGAGGATTTACTTTTTCGAATCCTCGAGCTCGTCTTGCGCCTTCTTGATGGCGCCCTTCGCGAGTTCGTCGGCCAGTTCGTTCCACTTGACGCCGGTATGCGCGGCGACTTTTTCGAACGTCACTCGCTTGAGGTACGGCTGGCAGGCGCGTACGTACTGCTGCGCGATGCTGCTCTTGGCCTTCCATTCACCGCGAGCCCAGCGGGCAATACCCTCGTAGTCGTGGCAGATGGTGCCGGTCCTGTCGTTCGCCTCCAGCCACTTCATCGCCTGGAAACTAGCCATCACCTCGCCGTCGATATTGCGGCTTTCGGCGTCAAAGGCGGTAATGCCATGCCCGCGGGCAAGCTCCTTGTCGCCCTCGGTCACCACGAAAGACCATCCCGCCTTGGCAAAATGCGGCGTAAATGAACCATCCACGTATATGCGGACACCGGGTTTCACGGCCGGTTCCACGCCATTTATCCAATTTTCGGCTTCTTCGCGCGTAGCGAAGGATTTGTAAAGCACTCCCTTGACCCCACGGACCAGAGTATCGCATTCCGGCCAGCTTGTCACAATCCTATTCCCGTCAGGAGCCTTTATCGCATAAAATTTTGTCTTCGGCATACAGCGCAAATTTATATATTTTACCTAAAATGTACCCGGAGTCAAATTGAAACCGTCACCGTATTTTGCCGACCAAATAAAGTTCTTTTTCAAGCGTTTCGCGAGCAAGCAGAAGCTTACCCGTTGGTTCCTGGAACAGGCGGGCGAAGATTCCGGTGCGTTCGACTTCCCGGCTGCGCTCAAGAACAACCCGAAAACGCTGGTCTTTTTGCCCCGCGATTTGGAAGCGGCCTCGACTTTCATGCACACCATGCCGCAGGCATGGTTCCAGGACACGCTCGTCTGTGCCCACGAGAGCCTGCACACGCTGATCTCGGCCAAGAGGGCCAAGGCGGTCTACTACAGCGACTCGGAATGCCGTTTCGGCGAGCTCGTCTTTGGCGAGATGGAGCAGAAGATTCTCGAATATGCCCCTACCGTATGCATCTACATGGGCGAACCGTTCCTGCCTAGGCTGTACCTCGCCAAGAAGAGCGGGGCCGGATGCCGCATCGGTTTCAACTGCGAAAGCGAGTACCCCTTCCTCAACCTGAGCCTCCGCCTCACGGATTCTACGCCGGCCAAGCTCATCATGCAGTATTACGGGCTATAACCAGTGTACAAGGGCTCAACCATAATCACGGAAAACGGAGGATACGCGGATCTGCACCTGCACACCCGCCTTTCCGACGGTACGCTTTCCGTAGAAGAGCTCCTCGCCCTTTCCAAGCGCAAGGGCCTGCGCTGCATTTCCATTACCGACCACGACAACCTGGACAGTTTCAAGATTGCGGAGGAACCCGCCAAGGAAATCGGCCTCGAGATTATTCCCGGCATCGAGATTTCTGCCGTATGGCAGGGCAAGGACATCCATATCCTCGGGTACTTCTGCGACCCCACAAACCTCGCGCTGAACATGGAACTCGAGGACTTCGCGAAGCAGAGGATTGCCCGAGTCAAGGCCATTATCAAGAAACTGAACACCCTCGGCATCGACATCAGCTACGAGAAGGTCCACTCCTACTGCAAGGGCAAGGTCATCGGGCGGCCCCACATCGCCATGACTCTCGTGGACGAAGAATACATCGGCAACTTTGCCGAGGCCTTCACCAAATACCTGGGTGACGGCTGCATCGCCTTTGTCGAAAAGAAGGGCCTCAACCCGCAGCAGACGATTCGCCTCATCGAAAACGCGGGCGGTATCGCCGTCCTCGCCCACCCCTACAAGTCCGGACTCAGCGACGAGTTCATCGAGAACATGGTGGAATGGGGAATCCAGGGCATCGAGGTCTATAGCCCAGCCCAGAAGGGAGCCATCGGCCGCAAGTACAAGGAAATGGCGCAGCGGTTCGGGCTCGTGGGCACCGGCGGTTCCGACTTCCATTCCGAAGGCAATACCTACGCCCCCAACTGCATGAAGATGCCCTATACCGTAGTCCAGGCCCTCAGGGAGCGCCGGGAAAAATCCCGCGCCGAATGGTTCTAAACATGTCCCTGCGCCTACTGTCAAAGATTTTCCTCGCTGCAACCATGGCCGCCGCCATGGTCGGGAACGCATTCGCCCAGCCCGCCATGCCACCGCAGTACTCCATCCCGAGTGCGCAGGATTCCGCCTGGGACGCCCCCTCCGGAATCGACCCCGCTGTCCGCGAAAACGACGCCGGACGCTGGGTGCTGCCCCACCGCGAGCTCATGCAGCGCACCTACGACGTCTCGGGCCAGAAATCCGAATGGGTGCTCGGCACCTCCATCTTAGGCCATCCCGATCTCGACCCGTTCGCCATGGGCATCGGTAGCGTCTCGCAGCGTTACCCGAGCATGCTCTCGGGCATCTACACGACCCGCCTGGGCTACGACGCCACGCGGCTCAACCTGAACGGCGACAACGGCATATTGTTCGAGGAACGCCACGGCACCCCGCTCGACACCCCGATTACCGACTTGGACTGGGAAAGAGGTCCCTTCGAAGGCAATGCGCTCAGGCTCGACTTCCGGAGACTCGTCACCGACTCCGTGATGCTTGACTTTGGCGTACAGAGCCGCTCGAACAAGGAGAGCAAGGATTACCAGTACCAGAACGTGACGCACTCGCCGTACTTCGCACTGGGCCGCGACTCTTCGAGCATCCCGTTCGCGGGCCGAAACATCGCCGTGAACTCCATGCACATCCAGCCGATGCTCACCTGGCGATTCGGCATAGGCAAGGCTTTCGCCAAGATCAACTTTCTAAGCCTCGAGAACGCCGACAACACCACGCACAAGGTGCTACTCGACACGCTAGACCATTCCATCCGCACCTTCCAGACTTCGCCTTACAACATGGACGTAGAGGCGGTCACCTACGGCGCGGGCATCGAATTCTACCCCATCAAGAAACTCACCATCGGGACAAGCGTCCACTACGGCACGCACGACATGGAACTCGACTCGATGGGTGGCGTCGTAAGCGGCGTCAAGGAATATACCGACACGCTTGGCCGAGAACATAGCGACACGCTTTACTACGACACCATGCACGTCTACAGCTACGAGACTATCTTGGGCGAAGGCTACATCAGCTACGCCTCGTTTTTGAACCCCACGCTGCGCATGGAATACGAGTTCCTGAACACGGACAACACATTCAATGCCTACAAGGACGACGAATACTCTAAGAAGTACGAACAGGACCGCGAAATAGGCTACCTGCAGCTCGCCGACACCATCGGGATTATCCTTTTCCGCACACAGATGGGCATGCAGAGGAACAGTTCCCTCTTTGACGAGCAGGAATACGCCCCCGCCTATTCCGCCGACATCACCTTGCTTTTGCCCTTCCATTTCCGCTTGAACGGCACCTACCGTCACGACAACAAGTTCCCCGACGTGAGCCAGCAGAAATTCACCGAAACAGGCCGCATCAGCTTCCCGAATAGGGACCTCAAGACAGAAGTCCGAGACCGCACCACCGCGAACATCGGCTGGTACTCCCGCGAAGTCTTCTACGGTCTCGGTTTCCGCCACGAAGAGGTGGACGACCTTATCCGCCGTCGCTGGGTAAAGGGCTATGGCATGGAATCGCCCGAACAGGCATTCCAGTGGACAAACATAAGCGAAGTCGAGACGTTCGACTGGATGTTCCAAGTCGGATTCAGGCTCGGCAACTGGAAATTCTATCTCGAGCGCGGTGAGTCCCTTGACCGCGAAGTCAAGCTCATGGACACGCCGGAGCTTTACTACAAGGGCAGCATCCACTGGCAGAACCGCTTTGTCAAGGACCGCCTGGGCGTAAGCGTCCGCGTAGACTGGCAGTGGTTCGACGACCGCTACGACTGCACCATCAACGAAGAAGGCGAACTCGAGCTGGAGCACCTCAAGCATTACCTTGCCATGGATTTCGAAGCTAGAATGCAGATTCTTTCCTTCGAGCTCTACCACCGCATCGAGAATTTCAACCACAGCATCTACATGCCGGCATCCGGCTACACCCCCGAAGGCCTGCGGTTCTCCTACGGAATCGTATGGACATTCAGGAATTGACGACCGGCAACTTTTGTATATTCAATCTTATGAAAGAAAAAATTGAACAGCTTCCCAAACAGTTTTTCGCGTACCTCAAGACGCTGAACTGGCCTGTCTTGCTCGGCATCGCCCTGTTCTGCATCATTCTCGCCATCATCAACAACGTCCGCGTAAGTGACGACAAGTCCGTCGACTGGATCGGCACGCAAGACGTGATGGAAAAACCGGCGGATATCTTGTAGGGGGCGACCATGATAGACTGTTTCAATCAAGCAAATATCAAGCGTTCCATCGCGTCGGCCGCCATCCTCCTTGTCGCCTCGTTCTTCGTAGCCGTAGGTGTCGCCGAAATCAGCTTCCCCGAAAGCCTCCTCACGTTTACCGACCAGGACTGGCTCATCGACATGTGGCCCAAGGCCTACCGCTACAACATCCATGTGGGCATAGGCGCCTGCGTCGGTTGCGGCCTCCTGATTATCCCCGCCTACAGGCTCCAGAAGGATTTCGCCATCCGTGCGCTCGAGACGCTCTGCCGTATCGGTATCGGCGGCATGTTCATCTTCGCCTCGATTTTCAAGATCCAGGACCCGCACCAGTTCGCAACACTCGTGGCGCAGTACCAGTTCTTCTCGGCACTGCATGTGGACTTCGTGAACAACTTCTTCGCGCTGGTGTACCCGCAGTTCGAACTCTGGTTCGGGCTTGCCATGATTGTCTCGCCGTTCGTGAAGGAATCGGCGTTCGCCATCTTCTGGATGTTCGTGAGCTTCATCATCGCGCTCGCCTGGGCGCTGTGGAACGACCTCGGCATTACTTGCGGCTGCTTCGAGCTTGAAGGCGCCCAGGACAAGGCCGAAGCCTGGACAAGCCTCATCCGCGACATCATCCTGATATGGCCCACGTTCTGGCTCGCCACGCGCAAGAACAAGAGCCTCATCGGCATCTGGCGCAGGTAGGTTTGGCGCCAAGAGCGCAACAATCTCATATAAAAAGCCCCGGCAAAACCGGGGCATTTCTTTTGCACAGATGTCCGCCTACGCGGACATGACGAAGAATTCTATTACTTCTGCTCTTCGCTCGTGCTCAGCAGGTAGGCGTTGATGAACGGCTTGATCTTGCCGTCGAGCACGCCCGCGGTATCGGAAGTCTCAACTCCGGTGCGCAAGTCCTTCACCAGCTGGTAAGGCTGCAGCACGTAGCTGCGGATTTGGCTACCCCACTCGACCTTCTTCTTCTCGGCCATACGGGCGTCGCGTTTTGCCTCTTCTTCCAAGCGGTAATGCTCGGCGACCATCGTCTTGAGCATCTTGTAACAGGTTTCGCGGTTCTGGATCTGGCTGCGTTCCGTCTGGCAGCTCGCCATGATGCCCGTGGGCAAGTGCGTCATGCGCACGGCGGAATCCGTCTTGTTGATGTACTGGCCACCCGCACCGCTACTGCGGTAGGTGTCCACGCGCACTTCGGACATATCCAAATCGAATTCCACGTCTTCATGTTCCGGATACAGGTAGACGGCGGTAAAGCTCGTGTGGCGGCGGGCGTTCGCGTCGAAGGGACTGATGCGCACCAGGCGGTGCACCCCGATTTCGGAGCGAAGCAGCCCGTAGGCGTTCTCGCAAGTCACCTCGATGGTCGCACTCTTGAGGCCGGCGTCTTCCGCTTCCTGGAAGTCCACCACCTTGAATTCCATGTTCTCGCGTTCAAAGAAGTGCGTGTACATGCGGAACAGCATCAGCGCCCAGTCCTGGGATTCCGTGCCACCCGCACCCGGATGGATGGACATGAGGCAGCTGCAGGCGTCGTCAGGCCCATTCAGCATCTTCTTGAATTCCATCTCCTCGACGCGCGCCTTCAATGCGGCGATATCCGCCTCGATGGAGGCGGTCAAATCGGCGGAATTCTCTTCCTTAGACATCTCGTAGAGTTCGGCCAGGTCGTCGCAGGACTGCGAGACTTCCTTCCACGTCTCGATGAGGCCGCGGAGGTTGCCGATTTTCTTCATCATGGACTGCGCCTTCTCCTGGTCATTCCACAGGTTCGGGTCGCTGGAGTCCTTTTCCAATACGTACAGCTCTTCGGTCTTTGCCTCTAAGTCAAAGATACCCCCAGAGCTTGTCGATGCGGCTACGCAGCTCGATAAGCCCGGTGTGTGTAGTGCTGAACGCCATTACTTGGAGGCCCCAATTGCTTCGGGCGGAGTGTACTTCTTGTCGAGGTACTGCACCTTGTAGACCTTTCCAAGGCCATCCAGGTAGGCCTTGAGCTGCATCTGGCGTTCCTGTTCGGCCTGCACACGCAGGATGTAGTCAATCTGGTGCTTGTAGCTTTCGTACTTGCCGTCGTTCTTCTCGGTCAGCATGAAGATGGAGACGCCGTCCTTGTCGACGATAACGTCGGTCATCTCGCCCACCTTGATCTTCGCGACAGCCTTGGCAAAGGCGTCACCCTTGCTCTTCGCGATAAACTTGTTCATCACGCCGCCGGTCTTCTTGGCATCGGCGTCGTCGCTGTAGACGGCGGCCAGCTGGGCGAACGTAGCCTTCTTGCTACGCACCTGGGCGGCCAGGCCCTTCAGCACTTCCTTGGCGTCCTCGATTTCCTGCTTGGACTTGCCCTTCGTGCTCATGAAGATACGTGCACCGCTGATGGTGTCGTTGATCTGGGCCTTGGACTTGTTGAGTTCCCAGAAAGCTTCCTTCTGCTTTTCGGTCGGATCCTTCGGGTACGGGACCTTCTTCTCGAGGAGCTGTTCGCTCTTGAGCTGGTCTTCGATCTTTTCCTTGAACTGGGCCATCGTCGTGTTGGACTTCTTGAGTTCCTTCTGGAAGGCGTCTTCGCTCGGGAACTGCTTCTTGAAGAGGGCGGTCAGGCTGTCCACCTTGGCCTTGGAGACCTTGATGCCCTGCTTCTTGCATTCGAGCTTCACGAGTTCCTGGCCCACGAGGTTGTCAATCACCGCATAGCGGACCTGGGTCATGGTTTCGTCGTTCACCTTCTTCCCGTGGAACTGCTGGGCGGCGAGCATCTGGGCAAGGCTATCGATCTTGCCGGCGGAAATACCCGTCTTTTCGACGCGGATCACGTCAAGGCTCTTGGAATTCAAGAGCTGGGCCGAAGCAATACCCGCGGCAAGCGCCACGGCCAAAACACTACGAGAAACAATCTTAAGAGACATTATCTATCCTTGTTAAAAATTTCCGGGTATAATATAGTAAAATCGCATTCTACTGATGCAGGTGGACCGTCCGTTGCGGGAACGGGATGGTAATGCCCGCCTCGTCAAACCGGCGTTTTACCTCGTCCGTAGACATCCACAGCAGGTCGAAATAGTCCGAATTCCGCACCCAGGCCCTAAAAGACACGTTCACCGAGCTGTCTGCCAGTGCGGCGACAAAGAACTGCGGCGCGGGCTCCTTAAGGAACCTCGGCTCGTTTTCAACAAGCTCCCGCAAAATCGCCATCGCCTTGTCCGTGGAATCCCCGTAACTGATTCCCACCGAAATCTCGAGGCGCCTCGTCGCATTCTTGCTGAAGTTCACGATGGGGTTCCCCCACAGAATCGTGTTGGGCGCCGAAACGTACAGCCCGTCGAGCGATACGAGCGTGGTATTGAAAAGCCCGATACCCTTGATGCGCCCCTTCACCTGGCCGCACTCGATATAGTCCCCCGCCTTGAACGGCCGATGGAACATGAGCAAGAGCCCTGCCGCGATATTGGCAAGCGCATCCTTGAGCGCAAGGCCCACCGCAAGGCTCGCCGCGCCCACCAGCGCCACGAGGCCCGCCGTATTCACCCCAATGATATGGAGCACCAGCAAAAGAGCAATCACATAGATGGCATAAGCAAACAGTGAATAGATCAACGGGCGCGCCGAGGCGTCCATCCCGCGGATTTCCGCCTTCGCGATGATGTGCTTCAGCAGAATCAGCAAGAGCTTCGCGAGCCCGAGGACGACAAGGGCGAGCACGAGCCGCTGCACCAGCGAATGATGCATCAGGGAAGCCATCCCGCCTTGAAAAAATTCTGCATTGAATTCCATACGGACAAATATACAAAATTATGTATTTACGGCTAAGTTGGTGCGAAAGCACATCCTCGTGGTGGAGAATCAGCCCAACCAGAGATTCATTGTAAACGCAAGGCGGTTCGCCTTGTAGGTTACATCGTAGCTGTACCTGAACTCAAGTCCCAAGCCCCAAAATTTGTTCACCTTATACGTCACATAAGTGCCGCCACCATATTCGATAAAACCGTAATAATAGGGTTCGCCAAAGTCCGACTTCTCTTTTTTCCAATAGCAGTCCGTATCGTCATCCCAACAACTAATCGGGCTTGAGTCATCTTCCTTATAAGGCACCCAATAATCGCCACCACCTGCAGTATAGAGAGCCTCGCTCCGGGAAGCAAACTGGAACAATCCAACAAGCAAGGCGGGAGTCGGCGAAATCTGTTCCATTACGCTTATGCCGCCCCGAAACCATTCGGGCTTACCATCACAGACACCAATAAGCCTCCAGTCCGTCCACCCCATGATGCCGAAATGCTCAAAGGCAGTCCCAAGAGTCATGTAAGGATTAGATAGCTGAAGTCCAAAACCAAATCCAAAATGATCTATGAAACGAATGAGCGACATGCCCAAATCGAACGGCCATTCCGTTTCAACGATTTCTTCCCATACACTGGTGCTATGCTCGTTTTCCGGCGCCTGTATCGCCGAATCGGACGTAGACGCCGTATACACCGTCAACGAGGCATCGAAGAAAAAACCGCCCATACTGTCGCGGTTATGGTAGGCCGACATGAAAGCCCCCGCCGACGGCGGCCGCATCGTGCACCCCGCCAACAAAGCGAGGGAGAGTCCCAACAATAGAATTATCAGCCGATTAAACTTCACGCTCTAAATATAAATACAAACAAAAGAAAAAGTCCGCTCCACAAGAAGCGGACTTTAAAATCATTTTTTGATTAGAATGTATCGTCCAATCCGAGAAACGCAGAGAGCCTAGCGAGAGCAGGAACGCTCGCCCGTAGCGTACTAACGTACGTGAGGGCGAGTGTGACGAACTATCGCGCCGGCTATATGCGTTTTTATCCGAGGGTAACCTCTACTTTGTGCACACCCTTCGTAAAGATCGGTGCGACATTAGAGTCGATTTCCTTGCCGTCAACCACCATCTTGGCGACACCCTTGCAAACGTGCTTCGGGTTCTTCACCGTGATCTGGTAGGTAGCGCCACGGAACTTACGGGTCGCTTCGAAGCCATCCCACTTGGACGGGATGCAAGGATCCACCACAAGGCCCTTGTAGTTGGCGCGGATACCGATGATGAACTGCGTGGCAGCCTGGTACGTCCAGGTGGAGGTACCGGAGAGCCATGCGTTACGGCCCATGCCGAACTGCTTGTGTTCGTCGCCGAGGATGTTCTGCGGATAGCAATACGGTTCAGACTCGAAGATATCGAGAATTCCGTTCTTGGAAGCCGGGTTAATCTGGTTGTAGTACTGGAAGGCATTGTCGCCACGGCCGAGGATCGTTTCGGCAATCATCACCCACGGGTTGGTGTGGAGGAAGATACCGCCGTTTTCCTTGGCTCCGGGAGGATAGGTGGAGATGCCACCCACGGCCGGTTCAAAGCCGCGGTAACCCGGAGTGGAGCTCTTCACGCCGTACTTGGTGTTGAGGAGCTTGTTCAGGCTGTCCATGCCCTGCTTGGCGCGGTCGCCGTAAGCGATGCCGGCGATGACCGGCCAGGACTGACCGTTACAGTAAATCTTGCCGTACTTGGCCTTGGCAACACCGTAGCCGTTGCCGTCCTTGTCGAACCAGCGGGTCCACCACTTGCCGTCCCAGGCGCTCTTGTTGAAGGCGGCCTTGACGTCTTCGTACCAGCCCTTGTACATTTCGACGGCCTTCTTGTCGCCGAGGGCTTCTTCGATGTCCATCATTTCGAGCAAGGCCTTGGCGTACAAGGCGGTGTTGAACGTGGATTCTGCACCGAGGGGCAAGTTCATGCAGTCGTTCCAGTCGGCAAAGCCGAGGAGCGGGAGGTTGTGCTTGCCGAGATGTTCACGCGTGAACTTCAGGGCGCGCTTCAAGTGTTCGAGGACAGTGCCCTTCGGACGGTCCTTGCGCTTCTTGCCGGCGACGTAGAACGGAATCTCTTCCTTGAGAAGATCCATCTTGCCGGTTTCCTTGAGGTAAGAAGCCACAGTGAGGATGATCCAGAGGTGGTCATCGCCGTACCAGTCGGCATACATCGGATTGCCCTTGGCATCCTTGACGCCGGCCTTTTCGCGGGAGTCACCGGCGTTCGCTTCGTTGCCGTTGTCTTCGGCGAGGGCGAGCGGAGCGTACTGGTGCATGGCGTTACCTTCGGGGCGCTGCACGGAGATGAGGTTCTTGGTGAGGACCAAGGCTTCTTCCGGCATGTGGCTCATCACGCCCATCAAGTCCTGCGTGGAGTCACGGTAACCGATACCGCGGCTGGTGCCGTAGCCCAGCTGGTACAGGGAGAGGTAGCGGCTCCAGTTCTTGGTGGTGTGGCACTGGCGCGGGTTGTGGACGTTCACCATCGTATTGAAGGAGGCGTCCGGAGTCTTCACCTGGATCGTGGAGAGGTAGTTTTCCCAGAACTTGGCGAGTTCGTCGAAAGCCTTGTCGACGTTCTTCAAGTCACGGTACTTGGCGATAGCCTTGGCAGCAACCTTGAGGCTCTGTTCCTGACCGAGCTGGGTGCAGCAGCGGAAAGTCTTCTTGGCGGCAATCTTGCCACCGTGAATCATGAGGGCAGCGATGTTGTCGCCACGGTCACATTCACTGTTGGAAAGTTCCTTGTTGGCGAGGCTGAGCGGAGCGGCCCAGGAGCCCATTTCGTTGGCACCGAGGAAGACGCGGCGGTCACCGTCGAAGCTACCGACCTTGCAGTTGGCGGTCACGTAGTTCACGGCGTAGTCACGCTTCATGTAGGCATACTGTTCGAGCACCACATGGCCATCCTTTTCCCAGTGGCCCTTGAGGGTCATGGTCTGCGGGACCCAGTCGGCGTTCGTGAGCTGCTTTTCGGCTTCGAAGTGGCTGAATTCATAAACCGGGATGACGTCCACTTCCTTGGCGGCACCACCGAGGTTCGTCACCTGGATGTCCTGGAGAAGCGTGTTGGAGCCCGTCGGGACGAAAATCGTCACCTGGGTGCGCAGTCCGCAGCATTCGGCGATCCAACGCATGTAAGAAAGACCCACGTGGCATTCCCACTTGTCCATCTTGGTGAGGGTGGGAACGACAAACGGAGAGAACACCTTGTAGCCCTTGGCTTCCTTGATACGGATATAGATGGTGCTGGCCTTGAAATCGGAGCACGGCATCTGGGCGATGTACTTGGTGATACGGTTCAGGGCGGGGTCGCCCTTGCAAACCAGGGTACCGCCGGTAGTATCCACGATACCGCCGAAGTTCAAAGTACCAACATAGTTGCACCACTTGATCGGGGTTGCCGGCGTGGTGAGCACGTATTCTTTTGCAGCGTCATCGAAGTAGCCGTACTGGGCGGCCGGAGCCTTCTTGGAGGCGACCTTCTTGACACTCTTCTTCTGTTTTGTAGCCATTGTATCTCCGTGAGAGGGGGTTGTTAAATTTAACGCGGTAAATATAGATTTTTATCGTCAGGCTTTGTAGACAGATTCCGGCTCGGAGGCCGGAATGACGTCATGGCGGACCTGATCTGCAATCTAAGCCCTAATCCTTTTTTTGATTAAAATTCTCGAAATCGCGGTTACCGAAGTTGATGTAGAAGTAGCCGTCGAGCTTCTTGTTGCGGATGGGGTCGCGCAAGATGCCAATAGCGGCGCGCACGTACTTGAGCTCCACAAGGATGTGGTCACGGCTCATGCAGTTGAGGAACGGGCCTTCGGGGTAAAGCGTGGGGCGCGGTTCTTCGGCAATCATCTTCTCCAGGTTCTCGATTTCCTGCACCAGACGGCGCTCATGCACCTCCAGCGTACGGATGAGCTCCTTGTTCTCGGCGCCAAAAAGGAAGGCGAACCCGAGCGTACGGGGGTCGTCGTTGAAGCCGGTCAAGTGCTTGAGGACTTCCTTGCGGAGAACTTCCCTACCCTTGTCTGTAATATTGAATACCATGCGTTCGGGGCGGTTGCCGTCGCGTTCAGTGCGGCCCACGATGCACTCGTTCTTCTCGAGAGTCGTGAGACGGTTATAAACAGTAGACGTACTGAGGTTCGCCCAACGGTCCAGTTCGCGGTCACGGATTTCCGTGATGATATCATAACCGCTACGTTCGTGTTCCAGGATAAGGCCCAGGAGGACCAGGTCGTATCGATTCATGCATGTACCTTCTATTCAATAAATATTCCAAGTTGGAATATACACAGAATATACTCTTTATTTTGAAAATGGACAAAAAAAAATGTTTTTTTGATAAAAAAATCCCTAATTTTTCAAGGGAGTCCCCTCGACAAGCTTCCAGGAGATGCGTTCCACAACTTTTTCCCAATTCCCACGCGTCATCGCGAACGAATAGGAATCGTCGGTTGCGGCAATCCCGTAAGCCAGAATACGCCCGTCCGCCACCGAAACGACGCTATACGCCACATGCAGGTTCAAATGCTTGTTGTTCAGGCACCCTCCTCCGGGACAGGGGGAAATATACCTCGAGAACATCACCGGATGCACGACAAGGACAACGCCTTCCACGCCCTCGAGCTTCGCGACTACGGGCAGGGGAATCTTGACCAGCACATCGCGCAGTTTCATCGGAACAATTTCCACGGCACCGTCATCGATTATCTTGACGGAATGGCTCACCGGGGAGCTGATGGCAAGCACGGTATCGAGGTAGCCCGCGAACCACTGGCGAAAGTCGTCCTGGCTGCCGAAATCATCCAGCACATCGTCTTCGTTGGAAGCATAGGGCATGGTCGACAGCACCGTAAACCGCGCAGGGGCCTCTTTCCATTCCGGGTCGACCGAGACATGCGGCCCGGAACACCCCGCAAGCAAAAGTACACCCGTAAGCAAAGAAAAAAACAATCTCTTCATGGGAATTCCCTATCAATACCTGGGTTTCCAGAACCTGATGCCTATACCGGCACTAAACGTCCACTGCATATCGTCCCAATACTTGTCGTTGTCGCCATTCCTGTACGGGTCTTCACACCGACCGTAGCCGTCGGAGAATCCATCCGAATCCCAGTAAGTATCGCGGCAGTAATTCTCGACGAAATTCATGCGCGCCTGGATATGCGCGGTAATATCCCAACTTCTTGAAATCGGGAAATAGTAAGTTCCCTGGAAAGCGAGCGTCCAGGACTCGTCGTCGAGGTTGGCTTCAGGCATATCCTTGTCCAACGGATACGTATCGATATAGCTGAGCCCGAACAGTACATCCAAAGTAAATATCTTCTTGGGGCCAAGCATCAGGCCGCCCATAAGCGTGTAGCCCTTCTCGGACACGGAGCCGCCCTTGTTGTTGTCGCCGAACGCCATGAAGTACTGGTACTGGAACACCACACTGCGCCAAGACGCCTTGAGGCCCAAAGTCAGCATGTTGGACACATCAAAGTTGTCGTCAAAACCATTCGTAGATGTCACGGGAATGCCGAACATCGCCATGCCCGAAAGAGCCACCCACACGTTGCGTTCCGCCTTCTCCTGCTCGATAGCGCGTTCGCGGTTCTTCTGTTCAATTTTTTCCTCGTCCGCCCTGGCAAGCTTTTTCTCTTCTTCCGTCGGGTCCGCAAAGCCTGGCATCTGCGTCTCGATAAAACCGCGGTACTGCGTTTCCGGATACTTCTTGAAGAATTCCGCCTTCTGTTCGCCGAGCCACGACGTATCGCAGGTAAAGGCAGGCTTGATGCTACAACGGTACGGCCAATCGTATTTCGCCCTCAGGTACTTATAAAATAACAGCAGCATGTCCTTGTCTTCGCGAGAGCCCTCCGCCTCGGCGACGGCATTTTCCATATTCTCCACCGACATCGCGGCGAGAGCATTCTTCTCGTCGTCCATGTTATACTTGTCGAGGCTTTCCTTGCCTTCCCAAGCCATGTTGACTTTTTCGTATTCCCTGATATACTGGAGAACGTTCCGGAATATGCCGAAATAATACTGGTAGGCCAAACGTTCATCGAGCGAGAACAGAGGCTTGCCTGGAAGGGCGGCCTCGCCACACCTCGCGAACAAGAACAGCGAATCGGAGTACGTCTTGAAGCATTCGGCCTCCTCCTCGGCACCGGACTCCCCTTCGGCCACCGTAAAGAACAGTACGGAAACCTTGTAGTTCGAGCGCTTTCCAGCGCAGGTCTTGAACTGCTTGGCCAGTTCACGCTTGCGCATAGCGAAACTGACGCTGTCGCTATCGCAATTGAAAACTTCAATGGAAACGGTATCGCTTCCTTCAGGCGCGTCATACGCGAAGTAGAACTCGGCAAAAGAGAAAGAAAGGGCTACAAGCACCCACAGAATAACTTTATTAACCATATCCCTAATATAATTTAAAAAGCACTTTGTCTAAAAAAATATCCCCGCAACCTTGCGGTCACGGGGACATTTTTTGTTAGGAGGAAATCTAACTAAACAAGGAGACTAAGCCTTGTTCAAACGATCCTGGATCATGTCGATGATTTCGGAGAGTTCCTTCGGGAGGTGAGAGCCGAACTTCGGATAGTGGTTTTCCTTAACGTCGGCGAGTTCCTTCTTCCAGCCTTCCACGTCAACCTTCGTGATTTCCGGGAGAGTTTCCTTGTAGTAGTCGGCGAGGCCTTCAGTATTGATGGCGCCGTCCTTCGGCATGTAACCGATCGGAGTTTCCTTGGCGTTATCGACACCGTTGCAGCGGTCGAAGATCCAAGCGAGCACGCGGCTGTTGTCGCCGTAACCCGGCCACATGAAGCCACCCGGGAGCTTCTCGTTGTTGGCATCCTTGCGGAACCAGTTCACGTAGAAGATCTTCGGAAGCTTGTCTTCAGTGGACTTCTTGCCGATTTCGATCCAGTGCTTGAAGTAGTCACCCATGTTGTAGCCGCAGAACGGGAGGATGGCGAACGGGTCGCGACGGATCTTACCGACTTCAGCAGCGTTGATGGTGGAAGCAGCGGTGATTTCAGAACCCACGATGGAGCCGAGGAACACACCGTGGTTCCAGCTGAGGGACTGGTGGACCAGCGGGATGGTGGACGGACGACGGCCACCGAAGAGGATTGCAGAGATAGGCACGCCGGCAGGATCTTCCCATTCCTTAGCAATGCAGGGGCACTGGTTGGCAGGAGCGGTGAAGCGAGCATTCGGGTGAGCCATTTCTTCGCCCTTGGGAGCCTTGTCCTTCGGGAGAGCGTCGCGGGTGTTGCCCTTCCAGTCGACGAGCTTGCCCTTGGCCGGGTAGCCGATGCCTTCCCACCACACGTCGCCGTCTTCAGTGAGGGCGCAGTTCGTGTAGATCGTGTTCTTTTCAGCAGAGATAAGAGCGTTCTTGTTGGATTCGGCAGAGGTGCCCGGAGCAACGCCGAAGAAACCGGCTTCCGGGTTGATGGCGTAGAGACGGCCATCCTTGCCAAACTTCATCCATGCAATGTCGTCACCGATGGTTTCGACCTTCCAGCCCGGGATAGTCGGGATGAGCATGGCGAGGTTCGTCTTACCGCAAGCAGACGGGAAGGCGCCAGTAACGTACTTGACTTCGCCCTTCGGGTTGGTGAGCTTGAGGATGAGCATGTGTTCGGCGAGCCAGCCTTCGTCGCGAGCGAGAACGGTAGCGATACGGAGAGCGAAGCACTTCTTGCCGAGGAGGGCGTTTCCACCGTAGCCCGAACCGTACGACCAGATGAGGCGTTCTTCCGGGAACTGGGTGATGTACTTGTGTTCGACGTCAGCGCAGGGCCAGATGCCGCCATCGGTTTCACCGTTGTTGAGCGGCTTACCCACGGAGTGGAGGCAGGGCACGAATTCGGCAGCCTGGTCGGCATTGAAAATGTCGAGGACCTTCTTGCCGGCGCGGGTCATGATGTCCATGTTGAGCACGACGTATTCGGAGTCGGTCAGTTCGATACCGTTCTTGGAAATCGGGGAACCAAGCGGGCCCATGCAGAACGGAATCACGTACATGGTACGGCCGTGCATACAACCCTTGTAGAGTCCCTTCATGGTTTCCTTGAGTTCCTTCGGGTCGATCCAGTGGTTGGTCGGACCGGCGTCTTCTTCCTTCACGGAAGAGATGAACGTACGGGATTCAACACGGGCCACGTCAGACGGCAGAGAACGGAACAAGAAGCAGTTTTCCTTCTTCTTGAGCGGAGTGGCAAGGCCAGCCTTGACACACTTCTGCATGAGGGCGTCATATTCTTCCTTGGAACCATCAACAACGACGACGTTGTCCGGTTCACACATAGCGATGCATTCTTCAACCCAAGCCTTGATCTTGCTGTGCTTGATGTCGTTGAGAGTAAGACTCATATAGAGCTCCTATTTGGTTTAACGTTAAGTTTCGATTTTTTCGAACGCAGACAAATATAGCAATTTTGACCGGACGGGCATAGACGGTACGGTTTCGCATATCCGTTCAAGGCCTAAAAACATAAATTTCCATTTTTATGGCTTTTTTGAAAAAAAAAAGGTAAATTTAGCGTGTTGTTATAATTTTCTGTTATTGTCAGAGGTAATATGAGCTGGTCTTATTCTAGGGATCACCAAAAGAACATCCTGTGCATGATCATGGCAGGCGGCCAGGGAAGCCGCCTCCAGCCCCTCACCCGCGACCGCGCGAAACCCGCCGTACACTTCGGCGGAACCTACCGCATCATCGACTTTGTCCTGAACAATTTCATCAACTCCGGCATCTTCAAGATCAAGGTGCTGACGCAGTTCAAGAGCGATTCCCTGAACAAGCACATTTCCGCCGCATGGAACCTCAACGCGAGCCTCGACCAGTACGTCGACCTCGTTCCTGCACAAATGCGCACCGGAGACGACTGGTACAAGGGTACCGCCGACGCCATTTTCCAGAACATCAACCTCATCACGGACGAACGCCCGGACCTGGTGGCCATCTTCGGTGGCGACCACATCTACAAGATGGATATCAACCAGATGATCGATTTCCACCTGAGCCGAGCCGCCCTCCTGACCATCGCCGCGATTCCCGTTCCCGTCTCGGAAGCAAGCGAATTCGGCATCATCGAGGTTGATGCAGACAACCGAATGGTCGGTTTCGAGGAAAAGCCCAAGCACCCCAAGGAAATGCCCGGCAATCCGGGATGGTGCCTCGCGAGCATGGGCAACTACCTCTTCACGAGCAAGTTCCTGGTACGCGAACTGCTTAAAGGCGCTCAGAGTGGCGCCACCGACTTCGGCAAGCACATCATTCCGAGCCTGTACAAGGAGTATCCCGTTTACGTGTACGATTTCAACACGAACATCGTGCGCGGCGAGCAGGCCCGTACCAAGGGCTACTGGCGCGACGTGGGTACCCTCGACGCCTTCTTCGAAGCGAACATGGACCTCTGCTCCGAGAACCCGCCGTTCGACCTTTACAACAACTACTGGCCCATCCGTACGTTCAACTGGAACCAGCCGCCCGCAAGGTTCTTTGCCGGCGACGGCGACGCCCACCAGGGAGCCGCCATCGACTCCATCGTTTCCGCAGGCTGCATCATCGGCGGCGGCACGGTCGTCAAGAGCATCCTCAGCCCGGGTGTCACCATCCAGAAAGACGCACTCGTCGAGGAGAGCATCCTCTTCCCCAACGTGACCATCGGCCCCGGCGCCAAGGTGCGTCGCTCCATCATCGAGAAGGGGCTGCACATCCCCGCCGGATTCCAGATCGGTTACGACCTGGAACGCGACCGCAAGCTCTTCCATGTGACCGAATCCGGAATCGTCGTGCTCGCCAAGGATACCATTATAAAGGCCTAGACGAGAGAATCGCATTCAACAGTGTGCAACGCGTAGCAATGCACAAAAAAAGCCCCAGTCCGAAGACCGGGGCTTGTTGACGTATTGAGGACAAATTATTCTTCTGCGACCGGAGGAGTGACATCACCGGCACCGCCACCGAAGTTGCCACCGCCGAAGTTCATGCCACCGGGCATCGTGAAGCTAGAATCACCGAAGTTCATGCCGCCGGGCATCGTGAAGCTGGAATCACCGAAGCCACCCTGGCCACCGAAACCGCTCCAGGTAGAGTCGCCGCCGAAGCCGCCAGTCCAGGTAGAGTCACCAAAGCTCATGCCGCTGAAGTCCATCTGCCATTGACCATTCTTGCAAACGTAGGTCATGTCGAAACCACTTCCACCGCCAAAAGACATGGTCTCAGTCTTCGTGGCACCTTCTTCATCGCAAGCATTGGCTGCAGCAGTCGCCGTAGAGTCATAGACCCACTGACCGTTCGTGCAAACCAACACAGCCGCGCCCATCATGTTCTGGACAGCGCCTTCTTCGTCGCACTTCATCATGTCGGCCATGGCCGTAGAATCGAACTGGAAGCCCGTGGTATCGAAACCGGTCATGCCGCCAAAATCAGCAGAGCTCTTGGGGGTCGCATCAGCGGAGCTCGTTGCGGCAGCGCCATTGGAATCGCTAGAGGCTGCAGTCTGGTCACCGTTGGAATCGGTGGAAGTGGCAGACTTTTCACCACCATTGGAGTCGCTAGAAGCAGCAGTCTTGTCACCGTTGGAGTCGGTAGAAGAGGCCGTCTTTTCGTCACCGGCCGTACCGCCGTTCGATTCGCTGGAAGCAACATCGCCGCCAGCCTCATTCGAGGCGCTCGAAAGAGTCGGCTGTTCGTCACCGCCAGTGGCTTCGTTGCTGGCAGAGGTAGAATCGTCGCAAGCGACGAAAGCGAATGTGGATGCGACAATCATCGCGAGTCCAATTTTCTTGAAGTTCATATTAATCTCCTTGGGGGTTTGGGTTATCCTAAATATAATTTATTTTACAAGAATAGTTTGATTTTTTATCAAAAACAGCATTTTTTACAATTTCTTAGAAATAATTCTTACACAAAAAGTTATACAACAGCCTGTTTTTCGTTTTTTAACAAAAAACGCCCACATCAGCGATGCAGGCGTTTAAAAGTCAAATCAGACAATTTTACATAAGGGATTTACACCTGGACGCACCTACTAGAAGCCACCCACGTTGCCTCCACCGAAGCCGCCCATGTCGCCTCCACCGAAGCCACCCATGTCGCCTCCGCCGAAGCCACCCATGTTGCCTCCACCGAAGCCGCCCATGTCGCCTCCA
>Ga0256407_10000441_pt1 | contig 99848 bp, 72 predicted proteins | sample RumenRJG_04DNA_FD_193489 | JGI IMG/M metagenome (GOLD analysis project Ga0256407, IMG submission 193489) | Bovine rumen microbial communities from Lethbridge, Alberta, Canada - RJG_04 | ecosystem: Host-associated > Mammals > Digestive system > Stomach > Rumen | place: Canada: Alberta... | reverse complement strand
ATGGAATTCCTTGGGGTTCCATATTTTTTTTTGTACATTTGCACCCGAAAACCAGTGACAATTGTTAATTGTTATTTGCTAATTCCCAATTGTTAATTGTTAATTATTAATTGTTATTTATATATTATGAGACCCTTCATTACCTTGACCGCCCTGTTGCTGTCTGTTTCTTCCTTCACCACCGTCCAAGCCCAGGGTTGGTCGCTCAGCGATTGCATTACCTATGCTTTGGAGAACAACATTCAGGTACAACAGGCACAGAATTCGGTTGAGAGTGCCGAGGCCGACGTCAAGTCCAGCCGCGCTGCCCTCTTCCCGTCCCTCTCCTTCAGTTCTTCCCAATCGCTAGGATTCCAGAAGATCGAGAGCCAGAGCTATTCCACGTTCGACGCCATGCAGAAGAACCCCACCTACAACGGTTCGTATAACCTTTCGGCCAATATGACTCTCTTCGACGGCGGCGCCAACTGGCGTTCGCTCAAGCAGAGCAAGATCAACAAGCAGGCTTCCGAACTCGAAGCCCAGCAGACTGCCAACAACATCCAGGTGCAGATCATCCAGGCATACTATCAGATCCTCTATGCCCACGAAAGTGTGCAGACCAACGAGGAGATCGTAGCTGTTGCCCAGCGTGAACTCGACCGCACCAAGGCCAAGTTGGAAGTGGGCAAGGGCACCAAGGTCGATGTTGCTCAGATGGAGAGCCAGCTACAGCAGAATACCTATAACCTCGTCAATGCGCGCAACACTGAGGCCTCCAACATCCTTTCGCTCAAGCAGCTCCTCCAGCTCAGCCCCGATGCCGACTTCAGCATCAACTACCAGGACTTCAGCGACGAGGACGTCCTCTCCATCATCCCATCGGTAGCCGATGCCGAGTTGATGGCCCTCAACAACCTGCCCGACGTCAAGGCAGCCGAATTGCAGACCAAGGCAGCCGAACTGCAGACCAAGATCGCCAAGGCAGGCTATATGCCTTCCATCTCGCTTAATGGTGGCGTCAGCTCTAGTAACGGCAACGTATATAAGAGCGACTTCGGCACGCAGATCAAGGACCACTTGCGCGAAAACATCGGTGTGAGCATCTCCGTGCCCATCCTCGACAATCGCCGCACACGCTCAGCCATCGACCGTGCCAAGATCCAGCAGAGCAACGCCCTGCTCAATCAGGAGAACACCCTGCTCAAACTCCAGAACACCATCGCTTCACTTCACCTCGACATTCTCTCCGCTCAGTCGCGCTACCAGAGCGCCATCGCCAGCGAAGCCTCGGCAAAGGAGAGTTTCGAGATGATGGAGGAACGCTACAACGTCGGCCTTGAGTCGGTCATCGACCTCCTCACCGAAAAGAACAACTACCTCCGCGCCAAGCAGGAGACCCTCCAGTCGAAATACACGGCTCTCATGGACCTCGAACTCCTCGACTTCTATACCGGTCAATAAGCGAATAATATAAAACCAGAATAATATGAAAACAACAATCCAAAACATCGTCCTCGCCCTCGCCAGCTGCGCCATCCTCGCCAGCTGCGGTGGCCACGACTACAAGGTGACCTATAGCACCGAGCAGGTGCAAAAGGGCGATATCTTCACCAGTATCACAGCTACCGGAACCATCGAACCCGTTACCGAGGTCGAGGTAGGTACCCAGGTGTCAGGCATCATCGACAAGATCTACGTCGATTTCAACAGCGAGGTCAAGAAGGGCCAGCTCATCGCCGAGCTCGACAAGACCAACCTCAAGTCGCGCCTCGCCAGTGCCAACGCACAGCTTTCAAGCGCCAAGAACGAGATGGAATATCAGCGCAATAACTTCAACCGAATGAAGGAACTGCACGACAAGCAGTACATCTCCGACGATGAATTCGAGTCGGCACGCCTCTCCTACGACAAGGCACGTGTCTCCTACGATGCCCAGAAGCTCAGCGTGCAGGAGGCACAGACCAACCTCTCCTACGCCTATATCTATTCGCCCATCGACGGCGTGATCCTCAGTCGCGAAGTCGAGGAAGGCCAGACCGTGGCCGCTTCGATGACCACGCCTACCCTCTTCACCATCGCACAGGACCTCACCGATATGCGCGTCATTGCCGACGTTGACGAAGCCGACATCGGTGGTGTCAAGGTAGGTCAGCGCGTATCCTTTGCCGTCGATGCCTTCCCCAACGACAAGTTCGAAGGTCGTGTCACGCAGGTTCGCCAGCAGGCTACCACTTCCTCCAACGTTGTCACCTATCAGGTGGTCATCTCGGCACCCAACCCCGACCTCAAGTTGATGCCAGGCCTCACCGCCAATGTCGAAATCTTCACTCTCGAACTCCACGACGTCCTCTGCGTCAGCGCCAAGGCTTTACGCTACTTCCCCCGCGAGACAGCCCTTATGAAGGGTGACGTCATCGAGCCAGCCGAAGGCCGTGCTCCCAAACTCTGGTATCGCGATGGTCAGACCATCAAGGCATATCCTGTCCAGGTGGGTGCTTCCAACGGCATCTTCACCCAGATCACTTCGGGTGTCAGCGAAGGCCAGGAGGTCATCAACGAAGCCGTCATCGACGATGGCAATGCCGCTGAGGCCCAGATGCCGCAACAGAACAACAACCCGTTCATGCCAGGTCCACGAGGCAACCGAAACAATAGGCGTTAACCCCTCGAACCTTTCGAACCTTTCAGAACCTTTCAAACCCTCACTATATGAGCGAAGACAATAGAAAAGTCGTCATCGAACTCAAGGACGTTTGCCGCGACTTCAAGGTCGGCGACGAAGTGGTCCATGCGCTCCGTGGTGTCTCGTTCAAGATCTACGAAGGTGAGTTCGTGACCATCCAGGGCACTTCGGGCTCTGGCAAATCCACACTGCTCAACCAGATAGGTTGCCTCGACACGCCCACCTCGGGCGAATACTTCCTCGATGGCGTGTCGGTGCGTAGGATGGGCAGCAATCAGCGCGCCAAGCTCCGCAACCGCAAGATCGGCTTCATCTTCCAGAACTACAACCTGCTGGCCAAGACCACAGCCGTCGAGAACGTCGAACTGCCCCTGATGTACAATGCCAAGGTCAAGCCCAAGGAACGCCGCGCGCGTGCCATCAAGGCACTCGTCGAAGTCGGCCTCGGCGACCGTCTGGAGCACAAGTCCAACCAGATGTCGGGTGGTCAGATGCAGCGTGTAGCCATTGCCCGTGCACTCGTCAACGACCCGACCATCATCCTCGCCGACGAGGCCACGGGTAACCTCGACACCCGCACCTCGTTCGAGATGCTTGTCCTCTTCCAGAAACTCTACAACGAGGGCCACACCATCATCTTTGTGACCCATAACCCCGAGATTGCCCAATATTCCTCGCGCAACATCTTCCTTCGCGACGGCCAGGTGCAGTCCGACACCATCAACCACAACATCCTGAACGCCGAAGAAGCTTTGGCGAAACTTCCCAAGAAGGACTGAGTTTCTATAGCTACTATAGTTACTATAGCTACTATAAAAAGAAAGAAAATATGAACATCATCATCCTAATAGCCATCCTCGTTGTTGCCTTCCTCATATACCGGCGCTATCGCGACGAGAGCCTGCTCGGTATGATCTTCAAGGTGGCCATCAAGGCCCTCTCGAACAACAAGGCGCGCTCGTTCCTGTCCATGCTCGGCATCATCATCGGTGTGGCTGCCGTCATCGTCATGATGTCCATCGGCCAAGGCTCCAAGGAAGCCGTCCGTAAGAACATCTCACAGATGGGCACCAACATCATCATGATACGTCCCGGTGCCGATCGTCGTGGCGGCGTGCGTATGGATCCCTCGTCGATGCAGACCCTCAAGCAAGAGGATTACGAGGCTATCCGCAACGAGTGCAAATACGTCAAGTACATCTCGCCCGAAGTCCAGTCGGGCGGTCAAGCCATCTACGGTGCCAACAACTACAACACCACGGCCTACGGTGAAAGCCTCGAGTATATGGACATCAAGCAGTGGGAAATCGAGGACGGCACCTGCTTCACCGAGCAGGACGTACAGACTGCCGCCAAGGTCTGCATCATCGGCAAGACCCTTGTCGATAACCTCTTCCCCGACGGACAGTCGCCCGTCGGCAAGACCATCCGCTTCAAATCCACACCCGTCCGTGTCATAGGCGTACTCAAGTCGAAAGGCTACAACTCCTTCGGTATGGATCAGGACAACCTCATGATCATGCCCTACACCTCGGTTATGAAGCGACTTCTCGCCCAAACCTATTTCCAGACTATCAACGTCTCGTCACTCACCGAAGAGACCACCGACCAGACCATAGAGGAACTTACCGAGGTACTGCGTCGTAGCCACAAGCTTAAGGACGATGCCGAAGACGACTTCACCATCCACTCGCAAGCCGAGATGATGGAAACAATGTCATCAACGATGGACTCCATCACCATCATCCTCGTTGTGGCAGCCGCCTTCTCGCTCCTTGTCGCAGGCATCGGCATTATGAACATTATGCTCGTGTCGGTCACCGAACGTACCAAGGAAATCGGCCTTCGAATGTCGGTAGGTGCCCGAAGCATCGACATCTCCGTGCAGTTCCTTATCGAGTCCATTCTCATAAGTATCACGGGAGGCCTGTTGGGCGTGTTGCTGGGCTACGGCATATCCGCGCTCGCCACCAGCCTGTTCGGTCTCCCCACCTCCGTACCATTCTGGTCAGTCATCCTCAGCTTCGTGGTCTGCACCATCATAGGCATCGTCTTCGGCTACATCCCTGCCCAAAAGGCCGCCAACCTCGACCCCATCGAAGCCATCCGCTACGAGTAATATCCCCGACAATCTCATACCCACCGTCTTCAAAAGAGAAGGCGCTGGGTATGAGTTATTTTTTATCCTTATAGTTACTATAGTCACTATAGCCTCTATCCCCTTCAAGAAATCATGAAACACCATCTCTTGACCTTCATCACTCTTTGTACCATCCTCCTCTCCCCTTCCTTCGAACTCAGTGCTCAGGAAGAGCCCTATCAATGGCCCAAGGAACCCGATGTTCTGGCAAAACTCCAGGCGTGGCAGGACCTCAAGTTCGGCATCATCCTCCATTGGGGCGTCTATTCTGTGCCCGGTATGGTCGAATCGTGGCAGATTACCAGCGAGGACTGGATCACGCCCGACTCCACCCGCACCTACGAGGAAGAAAAACTCTGGTACTGGGGCCTCAGCCGCGACTTCGACCCCACGCAGTTCGACCCCACGCAGTGGGCACGTGTCTCGCGCGAAGCCGGAATGAAGTATGTTGTCTTCACCACCAAGCACCACGACGGCTTCTGCCTCTTCGACACCCGCACCACCGACTACAAGGTCACCAACAGCGGCTTCAAGGGCAATCCCCATGCCGACGTGCTGCGCTACGTCATGGACGCCTATCGTGCCGAAGGGCTGATGGCAGGCATGTACTTCTCGAAGCCCGACTGGCACAGTCCCGACTACTGGTGGCCCGCCAAAGCCACTCCCACGCGCCATCACAACTACAATATCAAGGACTATCCCGAACGATGGGCTCGCTACAAGCAATATGTCTACGACCAGGTCGATGAACTGATGCGGGGCTATGGCCCCGTCGATATCCTTTGGCTCGATGGCGGCTGGTGTACGCCGCCGCGCGAGGACATCGACCTGCCGCGCATCGTCGCCAACGCCCGCCGCCTGCAGCCAGGCATCATCGTCGTCGATCGTACCTGCGGAGGCGAGTTCGAGAACTATCAGACGCCCGAGCAGACCATCCCCGACCATCAGATCCTCACACCATGGGAGAGCTGCATCACGCTCACGCAGGACTGGGGCTGGAACGACCATCCGCAGTACAAGTCCGTCAATCGCATCCTCGCTATCCTTTCCGAAATCGTTGCCAAGGGTGGCAGCCTCCTGCTCGGTGTGGGTCCCACCCCGCAGGGTCTCATCGAAGACCGCAGTGTCGAACGTCTCCACGAGATAGGCCAGTGGCTCAAAGCCAATGGCGAAGCCATCTACAGCACCGTCCCCACTCCCATCTACACCAACGACGAGAAGACCGTCTGGTTCACCGCCAGCAAGGACGGCCACACGCGCTACGCCATCATCCCCAACAACGACGAGCGAGGCATCCCCGCCACAATATCGTGGCAAGGCAACTTGCCCAAGAAAGGTTCACGCATCGTTAACCTCGCCACAGGCCGCTCCATCCGCTACACCGTCAAGGGTGACAACGTCACCATCACCCTCCCCAAAGAAGCATCCAAAACACACGGCATCGCTTTGCGAATGACCTGTGAGGAATGATAGCACAAAGATTTTAATTCTTTCGATAATGAAGACGCAGCATCGTGTGGTGTTGCGTCTCATTTTATTATGGTACTATCTTACACAAGCGGTGCAATATTGCAACAAGATGTCACTATTTGTCCATAAGTAGTACCGTCATAATATAATATAGCTTTAACCCGTCAATAGAGCTCCTTTTTCTGAAGAAAATGCTTCAAAAGGACCGAAAAGACTTTATGAAATGTAATAAATCATTCTGTCGGCCGACAGAGTACTTCCGCAGTTGGAGCAAGCATTACGACGGCCGACAGAATACTTGCATCTACAAAATAGAGCATCGTGACGGCCGTCAGAGTATTTCCGCAATTGGAGTATGCATTCTGACGGCCGTCAGAGTACTCGCTCCTACCAGATAGAGCATCCTGACGCGCGACAGAGTACTACCGCGATTGGAGAAAACATCAAGATTCGCGACATAATGCTTGCTCCTATAGAATAGAGCATCGTGACAGCCGTCAGAGTACTTCCGCGATTGGAGAGAGTATCCTAACGGCCGTCAGAGTACATGTTTTTCCAGCATAAAGCATCACGACGGCCGACAGAGTACTTCCGCGATTGGTTAGAGTACTCTGACGGCCGACAGAATGATATATTACGTAAAAGATAATTCGCAATTGGAATCGCCTTCCCGAGCTGAGAAAACTCTAATCCGAAAAAGAGAATGATGTTCTCTATTGTTAGTTTGTAGACAGACTGCGATGGAAGAATGATCTGTATATAAAAAAGCCCGAGTTTGGAGAAACCCGGACTTTTAATTCACATCTTATTGCTTATCGTTTTACTTTCTCACGATCTTCTTATACTCCTTGCCGTCCATGGTGACCAAGTACACGCCCTTGGGCAGTGTATTCAGCACATTGTCGGCATTGGGATCACCCGTGCTGCCGTCATACACCAGCGTGCCGTTCAGACCATAAACGCGCAGGATGCCATTGTGGCTTTCGGTCTCGATAAAATCAAGATCGTTGGTCTCTTCGTCATCTATCACGAAACGCTCGGGAGCACCTTCTACTACGTAATAGGGCGGGTAGAGATAGCACCTGTGGGCAGGAAGGTCAGGATAACCAGGAGGAACAACCTTACGGAAACTTACCACGCCGTTAACCTTCTGCAACACATAACTTTCTGCAGGAGCTTTTATATCTATGCTGGTACCTGTCAAAAGACCAAAGGTTTGTTCGTCCCAGTCGGGTACGCTGTAGCCACTAATTTCGTAAGTTTTAGGCTCACCGTTCACCAAATAAGGCGTGAATGGCTCAATCGATGAAACCTCTACAGTCACCAGCTTATTTCCTCTGGTTCCTGTCACGACATACACCCTCAAACCCTCGGGAATCTCGGCAGAATACGGGATATAGAGTGTAGCCCACTTCGCATCGGACACAGTCAGCATATAGGTTTCCTCTTTGCATTTCAGCTTCGTATCCATCCATGGGATGCGAATGTCCAAATATTCCTTAAGATATTCTACCTCAGCCTTATAGGAGCCACGAGCAGTATAATTCTGGTGAACTTCAGAATTCAGGATGTCCCAACGAGTAAAGTTCATATCCTGAGCCGTGCCGCCCAACATATCGTAATAATTATTGATTACCTGGTCAAGCTCAGTCTCGTCCACGGCCTTGGTGCGTCGCAGTCGCGCCCATTCGGCCTGCATCTTGTGCTCTGCTACTGGATCGGCAAGGATATAGTTCCAAAAAGTCTTCGTAGAAGTTGACCTGCCCCATGAGTCTGCTGCAATATTATAGCTGGAACCATATTCATAAGCCCAATGTGAAAAAGAAAGATCTGACAAATAGCCGTGTGTTCGTTTATCATTGTCGAAAGCCAGGTCATGATCCCACACCGGACCCGTATAGATCGTATCATTGCCACGATCCTTATACATAAAGCAGCTCCAAAGGGCATCGGGATTACCCACAAATTCCTGATGGAGGTGACGCTTCAGGAAACTGGGCAGATGGAGATACTGCTGATATCCTTTTTCGAGATCATAGTTTCCAGCAAGCACTAAGTTCTCCATCTTGTTGAAATGATTTCGAATATAATCTTTCTGAGCTTGTACCGGAGGATCGTCGGGCGACTTGATGGTGACAGGTATGCCTCCTCCTGACGTAAACTTCCAGTCCTCACTTCCGGCATAAGCATCAATCTCGATGAAGTATCCGCCTGTCAGCTCTTCTCCAGCCACATCGCCCTCCTTCATTTCCTTGATATTAATTCTGCCCTTACGAATGTCCACCTGGTCGCAAAGCTGGTACACACCCCTATATTCGCCATTCACCCAAAGGTGCACCATCTGGTGAAACGGCGTATAAGCCATGCCGAATCGCTCACTAATGTCGAACGACAGCTGGTTTCGTATCAAACTCTTGTCGCCGTAATTCGGAATCAGCGTCCACTTCTTGGCCTTGGCGGGAGAGCCAAAGAATTTCTGACTTTCTTTGAACTTGATGCGATAGGATTTCTTTGGACTCGTGGTAAATGACCAGTTACCCCTGAGTCGAACATAGGCTGAATCTTGTGTGAAATACTTCCCACCGGGCACCAAGCCAGTCACAATCGATCCGAGTTCATTCACCTTGTCGTAAGGATCAGTACCTTTCTCGCATTTGATTGATATGATAGGAATGTTCGCAATCGAATACAAATTGTCATCATTCCCTTTGTCATTTTTCCTTCCAAAGACTTGGAATTCAGCAATTCTGGTATGATCATTAAATGGGCCCATAAAACGCACATAGCGAAAACCTCTCGATATGTCCACTTCGGCTTCATACAATTCACCTTTCACAGGTTCTTCAGTAATCCAGTAGAGAGGAATGGCATCACCGAAATCTGCTTTGTTGGCTCCTTCGAACCAACCTCCCTTCATCTTCGTATAAGAGTCAACCTTTGTATCACTCGCATAGCGAATTTTCGTAATCACACAGGTATCTTTGAGATCATAGCCAATCCAGCTCCTCGAGTTGTTCCCGGCAACATAGGTCGAAGGATCACCATCGAATGCTTCATGATCCTGATGTCTATCCGACATATCATAAGAGATAATTGTACCCGTCAGCTGAGTCTCATCTTGAGCCGACAATGCAAATGCAAAAAGCGAAAAAACAGTTAAGTAAAGATATTTCATAATATAAAGATTAATGATTTTTCGGTATAAGCATACATCTTTCGATGACAGCGTTATGGTTTGGCTAAAAAGTTGCCGCAAATATAAGGCTTTTTTTCCCATTACCCAAAATTTGAGCAAAAAAAAAACAATATTTCCCAATATTATTCTCAAAACATCCATTTTATGTTCAAAAAACGTGTTTTTTTTGCAAAAATAATCAAAAATCAAAAGAAAATTGCTTCTATATTTTTCTATATTCAAAATATGTACTATCTTTGCACCGCTTTATTAGACAATTATTAATACATCTAAAAGAATATTTTATTATGAAGAAAAAATACACCCAACCAGACATCCTTTGCGAGAAGCTTGCTTCTAGCAATGTTATTATGACATCTATGCCTGGTGCCACTGATGAACCTGCAGATCCAGATGTACCAGGCTTAGCCCCCAAGCGTCAAGGCATCTGGGAGGACGAGGAATAATTACCACCTCCAAGTACTTCGCTCAAATATCCTGGTCTTTTACCCCCTGTTCGAAATGTCGCTTTCGGCATCTCGTATTTATTTATGTATTTCGAACTAGAACACTAATCGACCTCAAGCAATAGCAGAAGGCGCAGCATCGCGGGATGCTGCGCCTTCACATTCATAGTTCAACTTCAGCCTCTCAATGCTGCCAGTTCGTCGAGGGTGTAGGGCTTCTTGCGTCCTACGCGACGGGCGCCATCAGGAGTGATGAGATAGTCCTCCTCGTTGCGCATACCGCCGAAGTTATGCCAATGGGAGAGCTCGTCGTAGTTGATGAAGTCGGCGAACTTGCCTGCCGCCTTCCACTGGTCGATGAGGTCGGGTATGAAGTAGATGCCAGGCTCGACGGTGAAGACAAAGCCGGGTTCGAGCATACGGCCAAGACGCAGCGAAGCGAAACCGAAACGCGGATCCTTATGTGCGCCACGCGGATAGCCCACGTGTACCTCGCCGTAGTTCTCCATGTCGTGCACGTCGAGGCCCATCATATGGCCAAGGCCATGGGGCATGAACATAGCCACGGCACCTGCCTCGGCGGCCTCCATCGGGTCACCCTTCATAATATCTAGTTCCTTGAGACCTGCGGCGATGTTGGTCCAAGCCGCCACATGGCACTCGCGATAGGTGATACCGGGACGAAGCATTGCTGCGGCCTTCTCATAGGTGTCGATGAGGATGCGATAGACGGCCTTCTGCCGCTCGGTGAACTCACGACCGACAGGCATAGTGGTGGTGCAGTCGCCTGCATAGTGCATAGCATTCTCGGCACCTGCATCGAGCAGGAGCATATCGCCCTCGTGCAACTGGTGAATGTAGCCGTGGTTGTGGAGCGTCTCGCCATGATTGGTGCAGATGGTGGGGAACGAGAAGAAGTAGCCCAGACGCTGGCATACTTCGCCCACAGCGGCTGCGATGTCCTTCTCGTGCATGCCAGGCTTTACGAGGCGTATGGCGGTTTCGTGCATCGTCACGGTGATATCGACAGCCTCGGCCAACTGCTCGAGTTCCTCGGGACTCTTATGGTTGCGCATATCGGCAATGTTGTAGCAGAGTTCGAGGCTGGGCGTGGCTACAGGCATTCCTTTGAGGAAGGCGTCACCAGGCTTGGTGCTGACCTTGGTACCGAGCAACTGCTCGAGCCACAGGATAGTGTGACCACGATAGGGCGGCACGAAGTGGATGGGCTGCCGTTTCTCGAGGGCAAGCTCGATGTACTTGCTGAGAGTGGACATAGGACGCGTCTCGGCGACACCCACTGTCAGACTGCGCTCGGCCAGCGTGGGCTGCACACCCGACCAGATGATGTCGTCGATGGTGAGTTCGTCACCGAAGACGATGGTCTGGTCGTTGTCGATGTCGATGATGGCGGCCAAACCTTCACAATCGAGGCCAAAGAAGTAGAGGAACGTGGAGTCCTGACGGAACGGATAGTTGTTATCGGGGTAGTTATAGGAGGCAATGCCGTTGCCCAGCATAAGGACAAGGCCACCGCCAAGGGTCTGCTGCAAGCGCTGACGGCGCTCGATGTAGGTTTGAGTAGGGAACATGGGGAGAGGATTAAAAGGGGGATAGTGGAGTTATTGGGGATTGAGAAGCAGCCAAGCTTGGCTGCTGTCTAAAACATGGGGGAAGGGGGGCCTTTCGGGGAAAAGGGGCGCCCTTTCGAGGCCGGCCGCCTACGGCTCATAGCAGCCCAGGGAGGGCTGGGGAGGGCGGGGATGGCCATCGCGATCGAAGGGAAGACGGGCGACAGTTCGGGGCTCACCTACAGCGATGCAGGGCGACTCGGCCTGAAGATGCGGGTCACAGATGTAGTTGGGCATATCGACGAGCAGGTAGAGCGGGTCGGCATCCCAAAGGATGGCGATGCAATCGTCGTCATCGAAGCCCGAGGTGGAGTGCACCAGACAATGATCGAGGCGATAGTTGTAAATGCTATCGACACGCACACCCGCCTCATCGACAAAAACTGTGTAGCCATTGGCATCGATGTTGGGATCTATGCCTGAATTGCCGTAGATGATGGAGTTCGTGAAGTTGCACCGATAGAGCGGACACCAAAGACGCGTCGAGTCAGAGGGTGCCTGATAGTTGCGTATGACGACATCGCACCTCGAGAATGCTGCCCAATAGTTGTAATTGGCCAAGGTGCAGTGTGTGACGTCATAGGCGCCACCCGCCAGTTCGAGTAGGGCTCCTGCCGAGTTCATCAGGCACGAGTTCTCGATGATCATATTGCTGTTGGTTGCAGCAATGAGCGACGAGTCTGAGTTCATGATGAGCGAATTACGGACGATGAGCTGCTGGCGCTCGTCGCTCAGGAAGTCGGGGCCGTAGGCGTAGCGCTTGGGATCGCCGGGGACAACGATGCCCTCGGGGGCTTCGGCAAGGAAACGCGTATTGGTGGAGTCCTGGCGAACGACGATGCCTGTGGTCATACCTCGGATCTCGGCGTACTGGAAGAGGTTGCCTGTGCTGCCCGGATAGATGTTGATGCCTCCCCATTGCGCCGACATATCACGATAGTAAAGGTTGTCGAAAATCCTGTCGGTGCGGTCGCCCAAAAGGGAGACGGGCTGCTCGAGCGAACCTTCGAGACGCAGCGTGCCATAGACCTCGATGGAGGCATGGTCGTGAAGATAGAGCGTGACACCAGGTTGAACGGTGAGCGTCACTCCAGGTTCAATGGCAAAAGCGCCATAAATCAGCTTGTCGATTCCTCCGGCCAGCCACGTGGTGTCGCGACGGATGGTGTCGTTCAGCAGTTCCTCTACGTCGCGCGTGGTGACAACGAGACGTATGCTTTGCGTCCGACCATTGCATACGATGTCGAGAAAGTCCTCACGAACGACGTCACGCTCGTCCTGTCTTCCCGCGAATGTGGCTTCGACAAGGATGTAGAGCGAATCGCCTTGGGCGATGTGCAGGAAGTCGGGATTGATGAAGTCAGTGCCTGCCATCCCATCGACATTGATGCGGAAGATGCTGCTGTCGCCTCCGCGCAGGCAGATGCTTGAGAGAGAGAGTTCTCCCTTCTGACGATTGTGGAGCATCAGTTTCTGCGTAGCCGTGTTGTGCCCCGTAAGCAGCACGCCAAGGTTGTAGCAGTCGCTGTCGTTGAGCACATACGACGGCTGTGCGCCGGCATCGGTGAGGATGTCGTCGCTGCACGAGGCGAAGGTGGACAAAGCGAGGAAGAGGATAACTATGAGGAGGGAGCGCATAGGTGTTCAAAAGTCGCAGCAAAGCTTGGCTGCGGAAAAGACAAAGGGAACGCACGTCATTTGCGGGTGACGACGAGGGTTGTGTAGGTGGTGAGACGAGCACGATACTGACGAAGGTGGTAGTTTTCGGCATTGGCAGGACCGGCAGTGGGAGCAGGCGAGCCGTACTGGACCGCGCCAAACTCCGACTCGCAGCCTGGACAACGGGCTACGAAAGGATCCTTCATGCCGATGGCCGACACAGCGCCACGACGATAGCAGTAGGGACAAGCGAGGTCGTAGGCGTAGAACACGTCTTCGGTGGCAGCGTGATAGAGCAACAGGCCGCAGACACCGATGTTGTCAGAAACGTTCTGGTACTTGTTGACCAGGACGACGCCGGGCTGGCTGTCGAGGTTGGGGAGGTCGTTCTGCTGGAGGGCAGCGTTGATGGTGCTAATGTTGCAACTATAGTGCACATTGTAGGCAGGGACAGGTGACTCGACAGCCTCCACGCCGACACAGGCAGCGAAGAGGAATGCCGACAAGCCACTCAGGACTACTCCACGCAATGACGACAGCCCGCGGACGAAAGGCTTACTACCCGACCAGCGCAGCAATGGCATCATGGGCCTTTTGGAAATTGTAGCCTTCGAGCACACGATCCATCAGCGCACGAATCTCGGCCGTGCAGAGATTGCCAATGGAACCCTCGTGAGTGTGATGCACCTCTTTGACGGGCGTGAAACGTCCGGCCTCGATGTCGAGACCCACCTTCTTGTAGGCATCGCGGAACGGCATACCTTCGGAGGCAAGGCGATTGACCTCTTCGACCGAGAACATCAGGTCGTAGCGCGGGTCGTCGAGAATGTGCTCGTTGACGGTGATGTGCTCCATCATGAGCGTCACCATACGCAAGATGTCCTTCAATTCATCGAATGTGGGAAGGAAGACCTCCTTGATGATCTGCAGATCGCGGAAGTAGCCCGAAGGGAGATTGTTGGTAATCATCATGATCTGCTCAGGCACACCCTGCAGCTTGTTGCACTTGGCACGGGTGAGTTCGAAGACATCGGGGTTCTTCTTGTGGGGCATAATGGACGAACCGGTGGTGAAGGCATCGTGCAGCTTGATGAAGCCGAAGTTCTGGCTCGAGAACATGCAAGCATCGAAGGCAAGTTTGGCAATGGTGCCGGCGATGCCGCCCAAAGCCTGCGCGACGATGCGTTCGGTCTTGCCACGTCCCATCTGCGCATAGACGACGTTGTAGGCCATCGAGTCGAAGCCCAGCAGGTCAGTTGTCATCTGGCGACGCAGCGGGAAACTCGACCCGTAGCCGGCAGCCGAACCAAGGGGGTTGCGGTTAACTACACGATAGGCGCCTTGCAGCACCTGCAGGTCATCGACAAGGCTCTCTGCATAGGCTCCGAACCACAAGCCAAAACTGGAGGGCATGGCCACCTGCAGGTGGGTATAACCCGGCATAAGGACGTTGCAATAGCGTTCGGATTGCGTCTGCAACATGTCGAAGAGTTCTCGGACGGCCTTGACGATGGCCTCGATCTCGTGACGCATATAGAGCTTGAGGTCGATGAGCACCTGGTCGTTGCGGCTTCTACCCGAATGGATCTTCTTGCCGATATCGCCCAAGCGGCGCGTGAGGATGAGTTCCACCTGGCTATGGACGTCCTCGATGCCTTCCTCGATGACGAAACGGCCTTCGAGGGCATCGCGATAGATCAGCTTCATCTCACGAAGCAAGATGTCAAGTTCATCGCGGGTGAGCAAGCCGATACTTTCGAGCATGGTGATATGCGCCATGGAGCCAAGCACGTCGTAGGGGGCGAGATAGAGGTCCATTTCGCGGTCGCGACCGATGGTATAGCGTTCGATGTCCTTATCGACCTGGACGGATTTTTCCCAAAGTTTCATTCGAAGGATAAATTAATAGGGAATCTTGGTGAGCATCTCGGCAAGCTGATCGGCGACGCCATCGAGCTTCTTGCCAACCATCGGCTTGAGGAAGAAGGGGATATCGACATCGACGGTGACGCGGCAACGTGTCTCGTAGGGCGACTTGGGGAGGAGCTGAATCCAGAGGGTAACGTCAACGGGGCTCTGGTCGGCCTGGAACTTGACGCACTTCATGGGTTCCTCACGATCTACGACGCCGAGACCGATCTGCATACCATTAACCTTGAAGAGGGCGGTGTCGCGCGTGAACGACAGGTCGCTCAGGGTAATCTTACCGCCGCCCTGCTCGGCGATCTTTGCCTTGAGGGCTTCTTTCATTTCGGGGGACATGTTGTCCTTCATAGTCTGGAACTGCGACAGGTCGCTGATGCGGTTCCAAACCTGGTATTGTGATGCGGGGATGATCTTTACCTCGCTTTGATATTTGGACATAGGGATGGAGAATGGGGGTTATTATGGGGTTAGGAAGCAGCCAAGCTTGGCTGCTGACAAAAACACGGGGGACACGCGAGAGCCGAGCTGGGCAAAACGCGGGACCCGAGCGAGGGCTCGATTTAGCGGCCCCATTCGCTGGGATTGGCGCGCCAGAGCTTGAGGACCTCGATGTCGCTGGGCTTGATGTAGCCCTGTTCGGCGGCTTCGGCGACGAGCTCGGTGTAGTTGGAAAGAGTGGTCAGCTCGACACCAGCCTCCTCGAATGCTTGCTGGGCCTGCGGGAACTGATAGGTGAAGATGGCCACCATACCCAGCACGTTGACATTAGCCTGACGGAGTGCTGCGACAGCCTTGAGGCTGGAGCCACCGGTGGAGATGAGGTCCTCGATGACAACAACGTTCCAACCCTCCTCAATCTGACCTTCGATGAGGTTGCCCATACCATGGTCCTTGGGAGCAGAACGCACATAGACGAAGGGTACGCCGAGGGCATCGGCAACAAGGGCACCCTGTGCGATGGCTCCAGTGGCCACACCTGCGATGGCATCGACCTTGTCGCCATAGATGCGCTGCACGGCGCTGACGAGACCCGTCTTGATGATGGCGCGAATGTCGGGGAAAGCGAGGGTCTTGCGATTGTCGCAATAGATGGGTGAATGCCAACCAGATGCCCAAGTGAAGGGCTGGGTGGGCTGCAACTTGACGGCCTTGATGGCCATAAGCTTTTCAGCTACGAGACGTTCGATAGTTTTCATATCTATGTTTGAATATTTGATTGTTTTGCTATAGGTTTGCAAATGTAACGTAAAAAAATGACATTTCGCGTGTACGTACAACTAAAAAAATATAAATGGGCACAAAAAAGGGCATTTCGGGAGAGAAATGACATTTTGAGGGGGCAATGACTAACCTCTTGCAAAGGCGAGCGTGAGGACGCTGAGGCGAACATCGGGCACTGCCTGGAGCAGGGCATCGGCGGCTGCCACCATCGTGGAGCCCGTGGTGAGCACATCATCGACAATGAGTACATGTCGCGAAGCGAGGCGCTCAGGATGACGCACGCCGAAGGAGTTGGTCACATTCCAAAACCGCTCGCTGCTTGACAGTCCGACCTGTGAGCGCGTGTGCCGACGCTTGTAAAGACAATGCGTCTCCAAAGGTAAATGCCACGCCCGCTTCAGCACTTCGACAATGCCAGCGCACTGGTTGTAGCCACGCCATAGCGATCGGAACGGATGGAGCGGAACAGGAACAATGACGTCAATGTCGTAAGGCCAGCCATCTCCTCCCCTTTCGTCGGACGCCAACTGCAATTCCTGCACAAATAGTCGAGTTGCCCAAGCGTTCAACCAAGGGCGATCGTGGAACTTCGACTGACGAATGATGTTGCCAAAAGGTTCCTTTTGCCCATAATAGCAGAACGACGTGGCGTGCTCGAAGGGGAATCTTCCGAAAAGACGGCGCTCAACGTCGTTGTTGGGGTGCTCGGCATGCACCCTGGGTAAAAGGGGCAGACAGCGCAGGCACACGCCCTCCTCCGACGGCAGCAAAGTGCTGTCGCAATAGGGACATCGACGGGGTAGAATCAAGGAGAGCATCGAAAGGGTTATGAAAGGTTCGAAAGGTTAAGAGGGGTTAAGAGGGGGCTGAAAGGCTATGAAGGGCCTTCGAGATAATGTAGGATTCGAAGCCACGCTGGGCGGCAAAGCGAAGGAGACGGGCACGATCGGAGGGTGAAAGGGGAAGGTCGAGAGTGCGCATCTTCTTGATCAAAAGGTCGCTACAGGTGGCAATATATTCGTCGGAATCAATCTTCTCGTCGAGAGCCTCGTCGATGAGACCATCGTCGATGCCCTTGGCTCGAAGGGCGTATCTTATCTTGACTCTACCCCACTGTTCAAAGCGAAACTTGTCATTCACGAAGGCTCGGGCAAAACGCGCCTCATCGAGGAATCCTTCGCTCGTCAGATAGCCCACCAAGCGGGCAGCCTCCGGCTCAGTGAGACCCCAGGATTGTGCCTTTGTGAAGATGTCGCCAGGACAGCGTTCGCTCTGGCTACAGAGGGCGGCAGCATGATTTAGAGCTTGATCGTAAGTCAATTTCATAATTGACAAGAGAAATAAAAAATAAACAAATAATAATTAACGAAAGTAGGTTGCAACCGAAAGGGGAAGTGGGCAGCAATCAACTATAGAGGGCTTTCACCATACGATCGCGGCCTGTGATGTCGCGACGCAGCTCGACATTGCGATAACCCATCTGGCCAAGCAACTGGCACGTGGCATCACCAAAAGCAGCATTGATCTCGAAATAAAGAAAACCTTCTTTCTTCAAGTGCTTTTGACCCAAACGGGCAATCGCACGATAAAATAGGAGCGGGTCGTCGTCAGGCACGAAAAGGGCAACTTCGGGTTCATGTTCCAGAACGATTTCGGACATCTGGGCAGCCTCATTTCGGCAGACATAAGGCGGGTTGCTGACGATGATATCGAGATGTTGATAACCCTGTGGAAAAGTATTGTTTTTGGAGGTATTTTCTATGTTTGAATCCAAGTTATCAACATATTCAAGTATATCTATTTGAGCGAATTGCAAGTTATCAACATTTTGTTGACAGGCATTGCGGCGAGCGATGTTCAAAGCAGCCGAAGAAACGTCGATAGCGAGGACTCTTGCATCCTCGAAGCAACGTGCAAGACTGATGGCGATGCAACCCGATCCGGTGCCGATGTCGCAGATGGTGAGGGGCTTCGAAACAGGCGAGGAAACATCGGACGACGACGTTGGGCGCGAACGCAAATCGGTAACAATCCAATCGACGAGTTCGGCAGTTTCGGGCCGAGGAACGAGCACATCGGGGCTCACCTCGAAACGCATGCCATAGAACCACGCATATCCCAAGGCCTGCTGGACGGGAACACCCTGTTCCATTTGAGCGACGATGGACGAGAGTCGCGTACGTTCTTCGGCAGCGAGGATGCGCTCGGGATGCATGAGACGATCGGTGCGCGTGATGCCGCACACTTCCTCGAGCAAAAGGTCGGCGAGTGCACGCACTTCACGCTCGTCGTAAAGCGGCAAACCCTGGGAATCGACCAGCTGCGACAACTTCGCGCGTATTATTTTAATTGTGTCAAGCATGGTGCAAAGTTAGGGATTTTTTATGAAAGATTGACATAAAAAGGTGTCATAATTTCTAAAAAAAAGGCATTTTCACACGAAATTCCCCTAAAATATTATAATTATGTGCCTAAAAAGGGCCATCTTTGAAGAAAAATCACTAAATTTGCGCACGATTTTTGGTATAAAAATAGATATGAAACTATTTCGACATATATCCGGTCTGATCTGTTGGACATTGGTCGCCATAGGCCTCACCTCCTGTTTGGGCTCAGGCAACGACTCGGAGACAGTAGTGACCGACTACTACAACTGCATTGTAACTTCGTTTTCGCTCGAAGACAACACGAACGTCTGCTCCGGCCTTTCGAAGTATTCGTTTACCATCGACAATTACGGATTGAGCGACGACTCGATCCACGCACTCTATCCCAACGATGGCATCATCTTCAATCCCGATTCGCTGCCCCGTGGCGTCATCGCTGACTCGGTGAAGATCTCGGTTAGCTTCTCCAAGCCCGACAGCGTCTATCTGGAACTCTTCGGGCTGGACGGCGAACTTGGCCAGTATGCACAATTCTCTTCCGACTCGGCATTCTACTTCGGCTCCTATCCCGATGCACGCATGACCATAGTGGCTCGCGGCGGCAACCGCAAAACCTACCACATCAAGGTCAATGTCCACAAGGTGGAGGGCGACACTATTGTCTGGCACGACTATACCGATGAGATGTGGGCCGACATGAACATCACAGACCAGCGCACCGACACCATCGGACAGACGCTCTATTGGTTTGTGGAGGAAAATGGCCAAAGCTACAAGGTTAGCACCTCGAAGCTCAGCGAAAACAGTCCCACTGAATGGCAAGCGATGGCCGACGTCAGCGTTGCCGAGGGCGAACTGCTTGACCTCAAGACACTCTACAACTGGCACAACCAACTCTATGCCATCGGCAAGATCAACGGCAGGCTGATGACCTCGGCCGACGGCTTCCACTGGAAAGTCGCCAACAGCGGGCAAACGTTTGTGACCATTCTGGGCAATCAGTACAAGACGAAGGACGTATATGGGAACTGGAACCAGGATTCGCTGAACGTCATAGTGAAAGTGGACGATGCATATCGCTTTGCCGTTTCGGCCGACGCATCGAATTGGCATGTGGCTCAGCAAATCCCTGACAACTTCCCCGTGACAGGCTTCACGCGTCCCATCTGGACTGAAGCACGCAGCAACTACGGCAACCTCACCTCACGTCTTTACATCACCGGTGGATTGACGGTTTCAGGGCAGTTCGTGTCAAGCACCTGGTCGTGCGACGGCTGGAATGACGATGTGCACGGGCCGAACTGGGTAGAATTCCTGCAGGATGAGATGCCAGGTATGACGGGTGCATCGGTGCTCGAATACACCATCGACAGCGACAAGCCGAAGACATTCTGGCTGCTGCATCCAGGCTTTACTGCCACAGGTGACGTTCCCACCAATCGACTGTACAACAAGTACTATACGACGCTTTACTATTCGGAGGATAGCGGTGTGAGCTGGCATCGTCTGAGTCGCTACTACACCCAGTATGCCGACAATACACCAATCGGGAAAGTGGCCTGCAACTCGGCCTTCTACGATCCACAGTCCTTCAGGATGTACTTCTTCGGCGGACGTCGTGCCGATGGCACATTCAAGACCTCGGTATGGGGAGGATGTCTGAACTCACTCACATTCGACAAGCTGCGTTGATAGCATGAAGAAATGGCTGATGACCTGCCTCCTTGCCATCCTTCTGACCACCGTCGGGGCACAGGAGAAGGAATACCTCTACGAAATCGGTGGCGGCTTAGGGGCCAGTTGGGGTTACGGTGACGTGAATGCCTCGAAGGCCGTATATAGCCCTTCCCTTTCGTACAGCCTTATCTATCGCTACAACCTCAACCTACGCTGGGCTTTGACTGCAGAACTTCATAGTTCGGGCCTCAAGGGAGATACACGCGACTTCGACGCTGCATTCCCCGGCGGTGACTACGAATTCAGCCGACGCTACTGGCAACTACAGCTACGTCCTGAGGTACACTTCTGGAACTATGGCCTAGGCAGCGACTATCGCGAAAAGAAACGCTACACGCCCTTCCTCACCGCAGGGCTCTCGGCAGGGCTGGTGAACGGAGGGGATGACGGCTCGTCGTTTGCACTGGGAATCCCCTTCGGCGCGGGCTACAAATTCAAGATGGCCAAACGCTGGAACTCCCAGGTAACCCTCCTCTTCACCAAGACCTTCAGCGACAAGCTCGATGGCAGAGTTGACCCCGAGGAAATCGCCACGAGTTCGCTCATCGACAACGACTGGATGGCATCGATACAACTAAGCGTTACCTTCGACTTCAAGGAACGCTGCATCGAATGCCACAACCAGAAGAACCAGATGAGAAAATAACGCCTTCATCAGGCATTCGACCAAAACAGACAAAACAACAACAATATATGGCAACACTTGAACAAATCGACAAAACCCGCTCGCCAAAGTCAGTGGCCATCATCATGGATGGTAACGGACGTTGGGCCAGGCAGCGTGGAATGGACCGTTCGGAAGGCCACAAGGCTGGCATCGATTCGCTGCACGACTCCATCGAAGCCGCAAAATGGGCAGGTGTGAAATACCTGACCGTCTATGCCTTTTCGACCGAGAACTGGAACCGCCCGCAGAAGGAGGTTGACACGCTGATGAACCTCATTGCTTATGCTGTCGAACTGGAGACACCCGACATGATACGCAAGGGCGTGCGCCTTGGTATGATAGGCGACTTCAGCCGCGTGCCCAAGTTTGCCATGGACAAGCTCAAATGGTCGATTGAACAGACCAAGGACTGCCAAGACATTACCCTCATCATCGCCCTGAGCTACAGCGCACGCTGGGAGCTCGTCGATACGATGCAACGCCTGGCACGCCAGTGCGTCGAGGGTGCCATCAAGCCCGAAGAGATTGACCAGGAGATGATCAGCCGCAACCTGACGACTTCGTGGTACCCCGACCCCGATCTGCTGATTCGCACCGGTGGCGAGGAACGCATCTCGAACTTCATGCTTTGGCAGATCTCCTACTCCGAACTGTACTTCACTCCCGTCCTTTGGCCCGACTTTCACCACGAGCAGTTCTACGATGCCATCGTCGACTACCAGTCGCGTGAACGTCGTTTCGGCAAGACCAGTGCCCAAGTGCAGGCAGAAGCCGGCACCAAATAACCCAGTAATTACACATTATTAAATTAATGATACGTAAAGTTACGATACTGTTCCTCCTCGTGATGTCGTTCGCAGGCATCACCTTGGCTCAGGAACTTCCTAACGACACAATTTACCACCCTACGGTCAACCAGACCGCACAGACCGGTAAGAAATACACCATACGCGGTATCGAAGTCACCGGTGCCGACAACTACGAGGATTATGTCCTCATCGGTTTTTCGGGTCTCTCCATTGGACAGACCATCACCGTGCCGGGCGACGAAGTGACCAATGCCATCAAGCGTTTCTGGCGACAGGGTCTCTTCAGCGACGTCACCATTACGCTCGAAAAGGTGTATGAGAACGATTGTTGGCTCAAGATTGCCTTGACCCCACGTCCTCGCATCGCCAACATCGAATATGATGGCGTCAAGAAGTCGGAACGCGAAGACCTCGACGCACAGATAGGTGTAGCCAAGGGCAGCCAGGTGACGCCCAACATCATCGACCGTGCCAAGACCATCATCAAGCGCTACTACGATGGCAAGGGCTATCAGAATGCCGATGTCGAGATCTATCAGCAGGATGATTCCACACTCAAGAACATGGTGAACCTCACCATCTATGTGGACAAGCACGAGAAAGTGAAGATCAAGAACCTCGTCATCAATGGTCTCGATACCTGGGACAGCATCGGACACAAGAAACTGCTGCCCCTCAAGAAGAACTACATGACCTATCGCAAGGCCAATGCAGCACTGAAGAAGACCAACGCCGTGAACAAGTGGTACAATGCATTCCGCGCCAAGAAGTTCGTGCCCGAGACCTACAAGGAGGACAAGCAGAAACTTATCGACAAGTTCCACGAACTGGGCTATCGTGATGCACGTATCCTAAGTGATAAGCAGGAACGCTACGACGACAAGCACATCAACCTCACCATCGACGTCGAGGAAGGTCAGAAGTACTATATCCGCAACATGTCAATCGTGGGTAATACCGTGGAGTCGGAAGAACGACTCCTCGCCTTCCTGCAGCTCCAAAAGGGCGATGTCTATAACCAGAGAAAGATCAAGAAACGTATCGACGAGGATGAGGATGGCATTGGAACCCTCTACATGGACCAAGGCTACCTCTTCTTCCGCATGGATCCCATCGAGGTAAATATCGAGGGCGACTCGGTAGATCTCGAGTTCCGCGTAGTTGAAGGTCCTCCGGCACGCATCAACAAGGTGGTCATCAACGGTAACGACAGACTCTACGAACACGTCATCCGTCGCGAGCTTCGCACCCGTCCAGGTGAACTCTTCTCGAAGACCGACCTTATCCGTTCGGCACGTGAATTGGCCCAGACAGGTCACTTCGACCCCGAGAAGATGAACCCACGCCCAGTACCCAATACCGAAGACGGCACTGTGGACATCATCTACGACCTCGAGTCGAAGGCCAACGACCAAGTGGAGTTCTCACTCGGTTGGGGTTCGACCGGACTCATCGGCCGCATCTCGCTCAAGCTGACCAACATATCGATGAAGGATCTCTTCCATCCTTCTCGCTACCACGGCATCTATCCTTCGGGCGAAGGCGAAACGTTCACCCTTTCGGTGCAGACCAATGCCCAGTATTACCAGTCGTACTCGGTATCGTACATGAATCCCTGGTTCGGAGGCAAGCGACCCAATTCGCTCAACCTTTCGGTGTACTATTCCCGCCAGTCGGACATCAACTCGCGCTACTATAGTAACACGTACTACAACAATATGTACAACGGCTACTATGGAGGATACAGTCCCTATGGTTATGGCTACGGCGGATATGGTTATGGCGGCTACGGATATGGCTATGGCAACACAGCTTCATACGAATATGCAATCGACCCCGACAAGTCTATCCAGATGATCGGTGCTTCGCTAGGCTTCGGCAAGCGTCTGAGTTGGCCTGATGACTACTTCCAGCTGCAGGCTTTGCTCAACTACCACGTGTATATCCTCAAGGACTGGCAGTACTTCCCCGTCTCGAACGGCACATCGAACAGCCTCTCCGTCGAAGCCATCCTTTCGCGTAACTCCATCGACAATCCGTACTACACACGTCGTGGTTCGACCTTCACCCTCGATGCGGAATTTGCTCCTCCCTACTCCCTCTTCCAGGACAAGGACAAGCTTGCCGCTCAGGAGAAGTATTCGCAGGACAAGATGCGCTGGCTGGAGTTCTGGAAGATCAAGTTCTCGACCAAGACCTTCACCCCTATCGTCGGCAATACCCGCACGCTCGTGTTCCACACCCGTTCAGACTTCGGCTTCCTGGGCCACTACAACCCAAACAAGTTGTCACCCTTCAACAGCTACTATATGGGTGGTGACGGCAACTCGTACTATTCGTCGAGCTACATTACAGAGTACATCCCATTGCGTGGCTACGAGAACGGTTCGCTCACCTCGAACTACAGTTACACCAATGATGTGGCTACCTGCTATGCACGCGTAGTGGCCGAGCTTCGCTATCCGTTTATGCTTGAGTCGTCTTCGACCATCTATGGACTGATATTTGCCGAAGCAGGTAATGCCTGGACCGACATCAAATACTTCAATCCATTCTCGCTGAAACGTTCGATGGGTGCCGGCGTCCGCATCTTCCTCCCGATGATTGGTATGCTAGGTATCGACTGGGGCTATGGCTTCGACAATACTTTCGGCTCGTCGAGCAATTCGGGTTCGAACTTCCACTTCGTCATTGGCCAGGAGTTCTAAATGACACATCTAGACAGAATGTTTAAACTTCAATATTTTCTTTTAGTCTTAAAAGCAAAATCAACCCTTAAAAATCCTTTTGCTATATGAAGAAAATCATCATCGCATGCGTTGTCGCCCTCTTGGGCAGCGTGAATGCCTTTGCACAGAAGTACGCCCTTATCGACATGGATTATATCCTGAAGCAGATACCGCAGTATGAGATGGCCAACGAGCAGCTCAACCAGATCAGCAAGCGCTGGCAGGCCGAAGTCGAGACATTGGCAGCCGAGGCTGAACAGATGTACAAGCAGTATGAGGCCGATATGGTCTATCTGACCCAGGAGCAGAAAATCCAGCGCGAGAACGACATTCTGGCTAAGGAGAAGGAGGTGCAGGATCTGCGTCTCAAGTATTTCGGCCCCGAAGGCGAACTGTATCAGAAGCGCAACAGTCTGGTGGGACACATTCAGGATGACATCTACAATGCCGTGAAAGAGATTGCCGAGAAGAACAATTTCTCGATGGTCATCGACCGTGCTTCGGCCGAAAGCGTCATCTATGCAAGCCCCAAGATCGACATCTCGAAGGAGGTATTGCAGAAGATGGGATACTAAGGAAAAGTTCGAAGGGTTCGAATGAATCCGAAAGGTCCGAATAGATCGAAAGCCCCAGTTTATCGACTGGGGTAAAAGTGTCTTAGAATAAAACAACGACAAATAAAAATATACAATAGAAATCAAATAAATCAAACAAAACAAACACCAAAACTATGTTCAAAAAACTCTTTGTAGCAGCCATCATTGCTATCGCAAGCATCACTTCCTATGCTCAGACCCTCAAGATTGGTACCGTCAACCTCGACGAAGTAATGCAGGCTATGCCTGAGACATCGGTCCTCGAGAAGGAATTGGCCGACCGCACTACCAAGTTCCAGACACAGGCCAAGAGCATGCAGGACGAGTTCCAAACCAAGTACCAGGCTTACGTAGAGCAGGCTGACTCCCTCGATGAGCTGACACGTGGCGTCCGTGAGGACGAACTCCGTTCACTCCAGCAGCGTGCTGAGCAGTATCAGCAGAGCGCTTACCAGCAGATCACCCAGTATCGCGAGCAGCAGCTTGGCATGATCCAGGAGAAGCTCTTCAAGGCCGTTAAGGCTGTGGGCGACCGCGAGAAGTTCCTTGCCGTCTTCCCAACCAACGATGCCACCTATTTCTCGGCTTCGCAGACTACCGACGTGACCGGTCTCGTCAAGGCCGAACTTGGCATTAAGTAATATTGGTCAAGAGAACATCCAATAAACTCTTATGAAGCACTTCCTTGCAATCTGTCTTTTGTCCTGCCTATTCGTCTTTGGACTAAATGCACAGTCCGAACCAAAGGCACCCAAGTTTGGCAATATCGACATGGCCCAGCTCTTCCGACTTATGCCCGAAAGCAAGGCCGTGGAGGATGAGTTGGCACAGATACAGCTCTCCTACGACAACGAGATTCAGAAAATGGGCGAAGAGTATCAGATCAAGGTAAGTGACTTCGTAGCCGTTCAGCAGACACTCGACCCCAACATTGCAGAAGCAAGGGCACAGGAAATCGAGCAGCTGCAGCAGCGCATACAGCAGTTCCGCGAAAAGGCTGCCAAAAGTCTTCGCGAACAGCGTGAGGCCAAGACCGCTCCTATCATCGAACGCGTGTCGCAGGCCATCCAGACTGTGGGCAACAAGTACGGCTACACCTACATCTTCGACCTTAAGCAGGCAGGCATCATGTATTTCTCTCCCGAGCAGTGCGATGATGTTTTCCCGCTCGTCAAGGCCGAGTTAGGTTTCTAAACGTCATTTCAATAATGACAAAGGGGGCGGCAAATTTGCCGCCCCCTTTGTTGTCATAAAGAATCAACTTTACTATTAGTTCTCTTCATTTATTTCGTTTCCACGAAGCTTCATATCGCTTGTGACACCTTTGGTCACCTCGATGTAAAGACCATCGCTCAAGCCAACTTCGACTGGAATACGCTCAAAGCTTTGTGGCTTGGCGGTCTCACTCGATGTGAGGCGATAGACAAAGGTTGAATCTCCTTCAAACTCAATGGCAGTTTCCTGAATGGTGAGTGCCTGGTCTCGACGCTCGAACTCAATCTTTGCATTTGCACTGTACCCAGCTCGAACAACAATCGTGTCTGGAATCTGTGCCGCAGCCTTGATCTCGAAGAGGATAGCGCCATTACTCTCGTTGCCCTTTGGCGAGATGTATTCGAGCGTAGCAGGCAATGTCACGCCCTGAATAGCTCCGATGGTGAGATCGATATGCATACCTTGGCGCAGTCGTCCTACTTCGGTTTCGTCAATATTGCCACGGAAAATGATATTGCTCATATCGGCCACCGTGGCCACTGTCGTACCTTCGTTGAACGAGTTCGCATTGATGACCGAAGTACCAATTTTGACAGGGACTTCGAGAATTGTACCCGAAATAGTGCTTCGAACAATGGTCGTATTGATCTTGCCCGAACGTTTGCTGATGCCATCGGTCACAATATCGAGCTGATCCTGTGCGGCTTGTCGCGACTCGATGGCCTTGTCGAGCGCATTCTGGCTCTTTTCGAACTCTTCGTGCGAAACGAGCCCCTTCTCATGCAGGGTCTTCAGTCGGTCGTGCTCGCGCTGGGTCTCTTCAAGAGTTAACTGCGCAGTGCGCACATTGCTTTGTGCATTGTTGAGTTGTGCCATATCGGGGATAACTGCAACCTTCGCAATCGGATCATTCTGCTTCACCTTGTTGCCTGCCTCAACATAAAGTTCGGTGATGATTCCCTGGATCTGAGGCTTGATGTTCACCTCGTCGCGAGGCTCCACCTTGCCACTGGCAACACTAGTCTTCACAATGTCACGCGTTTCAGGTGCAAGCACTTCGTAGACCTTCACCTTGGGCTGTGCCTGCTGATAGAGGTAATAGAAAGTGTAAAGGACAAACAGTCCTATCACGCACCAGACAGCAATATTGATGTACTTCTTCATATTATATAGTGGTTTTATTTTGTTCTATTGATTCTAGATTTTCTAGATATCTAGATTATCTAGACTAACTGTTTTCTGCACCATCACTCTTCCCTGAGCGCCTCGATGGCCTTGATTTTCATTGCGCGCTTAGCAGGCATCCAGCCCGCAAGCAGCCCACCGATGATGATGACGAATGTAGCAGCCAAAGCTACCGAGAAACTAATCTGGGGATCGCCCAAAGGATAATCCTCCAAGGGATTGGCCTCGATGATCTTTCCGGCCAAACGTAGCAGCCAGATGCCGGTCATCAGACCGATGAGACCTGCCGATGCCGTCAACACCAGACTTTCAGCCAGAATCTGGCGCACGATGGTTTGTGGTTTGGCACCCAATGCCCTGCGAATGCCAATCTCCTGTGTACGTTCCTTGACGGTCACCAGCATAATATTCGAGATACCAATCAGTCCGGCGAGCAGCGAGCCACATCCTACAATCCAAAGCAGAATGTCCAAGCCTCGGAAGAGCAACGAGAATGCTGTGACCAGATCGGCAAGATTGATGGTAAAGAAGGCATTCTTGTCGTCGGGATGCACATAGTGGTGATCCTTCATGATGCTGAGTATCGGCTCCTGCCATTCGCTGACCGGATACTTGTCCCTCAGCGTGAAGACACACAGGTCAATCTGCGAACCTTCGTTATACATCAGCTGCTCGGTATTGATAGGTAAGAGCAGCGAACGATCCAAATCAGTGCCGATGGAAACCAATTCGGACAGTTTCTTGGCAACGCCTACAATGGTGTAGGAAATGCTACCAACTTGCACCATCTGTCCACAAGGGTCGCCTCCACCCGGGAAAAGAGTCTCGTAGGTCTGTCGGCCAATGACACACACCTTGCGTCGTTCACGTTGATCCACTTCATTCAGGTAGCGGCCATAAATCATCTGCGTAGGCAGTACGTGATAGTAACTCGGCGTTGTGCCCACTACTGAGGCATCGTAATTGAATTCTCCAACATTCGCATTTTTGGTTCCGGCAAAGTTGATGGGAGTAATAAAGCGAATCTTGTCGGGCATCTCGTTTTTCACAAGCTGCATATCGATGTTATCGACTGAGATTCGGCGATCTCGGCCAAAGCCCTTGTACGAAATCGTAGTGCGTGATCCCATCACAAAGATACTATTGCTCGGGACACTCTTGATACTGTCCAGAAGTCCTCCTGTGATGCTCGCACCGAAACCAAGCAGCAGAATCAGCATCAACAACCCCCAGAATACACCGAAGGCCGTCATCAGCGAACGCCACTTGTTGCGGCTAATTGTCTGCCATATCTCTTGCCAAAGTTCTTCCATATTAATTCGCAGCCAAAGCTTCCACAGGTTTGATACTTACAGCCCGCTTGGCAGGAATATATCCTGCTAACATACCGGCAATGACCATCACGAAGGTAGCCATCAGAACGGTCTTGAAATCCACCGTCGGGTCCTTGAACATTGCTGCTCCATCGCCCTCACTCATCTTGAGGATAGCATCGACGCCTTTGGTCAAAAGAGTGCCTACCAGCATACCTATGTAGCCGAAGACCAGTGCGATGGCAACAGACTCGAGCAGCACCAGCGAAACAATCTGACGAGGTCGTGCTCCCAATGCCTTGCGGATGCCGAACTCGCGTGTCCTTTCACGGACGGTGATCAACATAATGTTCGAGATACCTGTCACGCCAGCAATCAGTGTAGCAATACCGATAAGCCATATAAACAGCGTGATATAACGCAGGATGCGCATTGTCTGCAAGTAGTCCTCATACGAATTCCATACCCAATAGGCATTTCTGTCCTGCGGATCGTAACGCTTGGAACTTGACAAGACAGTCTTCAGGGCCTTGTTGAACTCCTCATTGGCCTCAGGAGTCTCGAGGTTCTTCACTAGAAAGGTGATCCTCGAAAAATGTCCATTGGGTTTGTAGATGGTGCCAACCGTTGTTATGGGCGAAAGGATATCGGTCTCACCTTCCATAGGAGCCTTGTAATTACCCACGATCTGGAACGGGATGTCATAGAGGTCAATCCATTCGCCCAGATGCGGCTCTTCATCTCCGAAGAGTTCTTCAATCGTCTTGGCTGTGACCATGCACACCTTGCGATTGTCACGCAGGTCCATCTCGTTGATCGAGCGTCCTTCCACCACAGTGTATCCGTTCGTAGCAATGTACTCCGGGAAGACGCCCATCAGCGACGTCGTCGTATAAAGCAGACCTTTCGAAGCACGCACCGAAGCCTCATAGGTCGGTTGTGCATCGGCAATCTGGTGAGGGAATCTGTTGCGAAGCAGCTGAAGGTCCTCGCTATCGAGATACATCTCGCGATATCGTCGCAGACCCTCGAAGCTCTGTGATGTCCAGCCCGGGCTAAGCGACACCGTATTGATGCTTCGCGATGCAAATGCATCCTCCATACCATGCAGCAATCCATTGCCGGCACCCAGCAGCACGATGAGCATGAAGATGCCCCAGGCAATGCTGAATCCCGTCAGTGCGATGCGCAGCTTGTTGCGGCTCATCGAGACGTATATCTCTTCTATCTGGTCTATTATCATTGCTGTCTGACGTCACTCGATATCTGTCCGTCCTTGATATGAATAATGCGGTCGGTGGCATTGGCGATGTCACGCTCGTGGGTTACGATGATGACTGTCTTCCCTTCTTCGCGGTTCACCTGCTTGAGCAAGTCCATCACCTCAAGCGTGGTCTTAGAATCGAGAGCACCCGTCGGCTCATCGGCCAGAATAATCTTCGGATTGGCGATGAGGGCACGAGCGATGGCCACACGTTGCTTCTGACCTCCCGACATTTCACTCGGATAATGGTCTGCCCACTCGCGAAGGCCCATCTTCTCGAGATATTCCAAAGCGAGTTCGTTGCGTTTGCGTCTGCCCACACCTTTATAATATAAAGGAAGTGCGACATTCTCCATAGCATTCTTGAAGCTGATGAGATTGAACGACTGAAAGACGAATCCGATCATCTGATTGCGCAGTTCGGCGGCACGCGTCTCGCTCAGCCCACGAATGAGAGTGCCATCGAGGGTGTATGTACCCTCGTCATAGTCGTCGAGGATTCCTAAAATGTTCAGCAAAGTGGATTTTCCCGATCCCGAAGCACCCATGATGCTCACAAGCTCACCTGCTTCGATATTGAGATCGATGCCTTTGAGCACATGCAACGGTGTTGCAGATTGGTAGGTCTTATGAATGTTCTGCAGACGTATCATTAAAAATACTTGTTTTGTCGGTGCAAATATAAGTGTATTTTCAAAACCGACCAAATATACTACGTTAAAAAAAGTTGACAGGCCTCCGAATCACTGCTGTGGAGGCATCAATTCCTTGTACCACTCCTGTTCTCTACGCGAAAGGCCAGTGAGCCAGGCAGTGAGTGGATCAATGGAACGCTGAGTAATATCGCCATAGGAGCGCAACATAATGCTCGTGGGGAAAAGTTCAGCAGCCCGTTCGCTACGCTCCTTGTCATCGGCATTGACAGCATAGAAGTCCCAAGCGCCGAAGAGATGCAACATTTCGTGAGCGACGCGTCCCACCTGTAACTCCCTTCCTGTATCATTCGAGATCTGATAGAGCATACAGCACTCGGGCAAAGTGCGGCCCGATCCGTTTCGGGCCATATTGCGATTGACTGCCGAGGCGTAACAACGGCCGGCAATACGCGGAAAGATAAGCACCAGGAACTGCTGGCAATTAGTCTTGCGCAAAAGGATATTGTGCAACTCTCGGTTACTGTTGTAACCGAAACGACGAAGAACCGTCTTAGGATAGTTGACAGCATCTGGCTTGAATGGATCGCTTGGAATATTGTTGTCTGTAAGCTGGCGTTTGATGGAATAGTTGTGGAATTCCACCTTCTTTCCATAACGGAGTGCCTCTGCCTTGAGCCAGTCTTCTGCAGCATAGAGTTTTTGGGCGGTGGCTTCTATCTCGTCCTGGCTCCATTGGCTAGTTTCGGTCCCAACAAACAGATAGAGCACACAAATATTGCCAGACATATGACGTGCCGAACCTACACCGATCAGATCCTTGTAGGTAACGACAGGTTTCGGCACATCGAAGTCAAAATCGATGCCAAGTGTCTCGAGCCATGAGGTCTGAGCCTTCATTGTAAACGTCAAGGAAACGAAGGCGAATACCCAAAGAAGGTGTTTACGAAGGGAATACATAGATAAAATGGTTGAAATCTGGGGCAAAGATACGAAAGTTTTGTGAGATTTGCAAGATTATGCTCTTTTAAATAAATAATGTGTTTACATTTTCGTAGATTTGACATTAATAAATGGAGGCCCACATTGGGAGAGAGATGTGGGTAATTGGTTATTTATTTAAAAAGGAGAGTAATGATTCTAATTGAAAACAAAAGAACGAAGGAAGAGACGTTGAAGGAGAAGTACCCCGGGGCACAAATCATTGACGTCACCAGCAAGTCGAAAAATGAATTTGTGCGATTGAGCCCGTTCTTCCCTATCGGAGGAATCCCCGTACCTTTCAGCCCTGATGAGGAAGCCGAAACGGTAGAGGGCATCTGGCAAGCCTTGAAGGTCTTTGAAAACGAAGGCGTAGACACGAACAAACTGTACAACAGGAAGATGTCCGGCATCAAGCGCAGCGGAAAGAAACTGGGCAACTGCCTGGGGCACCAGAAAGGATTGCATTCCGCGGAACTGTTGAGCTACATCGATGCACGCAAGGAGATCTATGTGCCTTCCTACAATTGGATGCTCGAAAATCGCTGCTGGAACCTTGTACTGCGAATCAAGGAAATGTGTGTGAACGGCGTCGTTGTGCTGCTTGACTACGACACGAATCCAGACATCGAGGATGCCAGAAAGCCATTGAGTCACGCGTCACTCATCGTCAAGGCCGTAGAACGCTTGCTAACCGACGAAGAGAAAGCTCTTTGGCCTCAGCAGATGGAGGATCTCAAGTTGCGCGTGAAGGAGGAGGCCAAGAAGAGAGAAGCCCGCAATAGCCGCTGGCAGGAAATGAAACTAGCTGCTGCCGTGAAGGGCAATCCTTCGAAATACAATCCCATCTGGGTTTGGAATCAGCAGAAAGCCAAGAAGAATCTGGACTTCATCTTCTTCTGGAGAGAGGGTGGTGCGAAACTCGAAAGTGTATCGAATGGCTGCCTGAGCCAATGGCAGAGATGCACGTTCGAAGTGGATGGAGTGACCTACAAAAGTGCCGAACAATACATGATGGCCGAGAAGGCACGCTTCTTCGGCGACGAAGAAACACGCCAACGCATCATGAAGGAGGAAGAGCCCGGCATTATCAAGGATTTGGGACGCGAGGTAAAGGGCTTCGATCCCGAAATCTGGGACCAGCACAAGTTTGATGTGGTCGTCAAGGGCAATCTTGCGAAGTTCGGACAAAACGAAAAGCTGCTGAAGTTCCTGCTGAATACGGGCTCGGCGATTCTGGTCGAAGCAAGCCCCTACGATAGAATCTGGGGCATTGGCATGAGGGAAGACAACAAGGATGCCAAGGATGCCGAGAAATGGTATGGCATCAATCTGCTGGGTTTTGCATTGATGGTGGTTAGGGACAAGTTAATGCAAGGTTGAAAAAGGTTGCGGGGGCAAAGAAAAGTCGCTATCTTTGCCCCCGTAAAACATTTAAAATTTGGATTAGGATGAAAAATTTACAAATCACACCAATGATCACGAATCGTGATGAAGATTCGCTCGACATTTACCTGAACAACATCTCGAAAGAGAAGAGTATCACGCCCGAAGACGAGAAGGAGCTGGCTCGCCGTATCCATCATGGCGACAAGCAGGCGCTGGACAAACTCGTACGAGCCAACCTTCGCTTTGTGGTGTCGGTGGCAAAGAAGTACCAGGACCAGGGTATGGGTCTTTCAGACCTCATTTCGGAAGGCAACATCGGCTTGGTGAAGGCAGCTGAAGCCTTTGACGAGACAATGAATGTAAAGTTCATTTCGTATGCCGTATGGTGGATTCGCCAGTCCATTATGCAGGCGCTGACCGACTATTCGCGTCAGATTCGTATTCCACACAATCAGGACACCCTGCTTCGCAACGTGCGTCGTACTTTCAACCGCATCGAACAACGTGAAGGACGTCCTGCCACCATTGAAGAAGTGGCTGATGAATTGGACCTGGACGAAGACAAACTCAAGGAACTGCTGCAAGCCAGCCGTCGCAACGCAAGCCTCGACGAACCACTTACCGACGAGGATGGTGGCACCTTGATTGATATCATCCCCGACACCAATAGCTACTATGCCGACCTGAGTCTTGACAAGGAATCTCTGCACATCGAGTTGGAGGAACTGATGGGCTCAACCTTGAAGCCTCGCGACATCTATGTGTTGAAGCACGCCTACGGCATCGGGTGCACGCCATGCAGCAACGAGGAAATAAGCCGTGACCTGGGGTTGACTCGCGAACGCGTACGCCAGATTGGCGAAAGGGCCATCCAGAAGCTTCGCAAAAACAAACAGGTCATACAATTGAAAGACTACAATTGATCGACAATTTATCTCTTTCCTTGCAACACGGATTATCCAACTGTGGTAATTCGTGTTGACGGAAAGAAGATATAATATTGTGGAAAATGCAAAGTAGATTGTGAAAAATGCAAAGTAGAATGCACGAAATCCGTGCAAAAATCACCGTTGATGCAAAATTATAGCACATTTTTTGGTAATAAACAAAAAAATCTCGTATCTTTGTCACTGAAAAATGAGCTAATTAATAAGCATATTTTATGATAGAATATTTTAAAGTTAAAAATTTCAAGTCATATCGTGACGAGGCGATTTTGTCGTTTGTGGCATCCCGCAAGGAAAACGGGCCAAATAACGACCTACCTTTGTCTTGGTATAAGGAAATTGATGGGAAAAGAATATTAAAACTTTTGATTGGTGTTGGCCTGAATGGCGCAGGCAAAACCAAAATGCTTAATGGCATTGAATACCTGAAAGAAAAAGCTACAGTCAAGCCGCAATTACCCACCATCCAACTTGATTACCAGCCATTCCTACTCGATAATGAATCGAGAGAGATGCCGTCGGAACTTGAGTTGTCTTACTACATTGATGATGTAAATTATATCTATAACATCAAAATATCCCGTGATCGTATAGAAGAAGAGGAACTTAAGATCAAAGGCCGCGGACAAAAGATTTATAGTAGGAAATATGATAAGGACACCGAAACCATTAAGATCAATTTCGGCAGTGCCTGCGACTTGAGCGAGTCCGATCAGCATGACCTGGAAATCAATCTATGGAACAATGCGACTGTTCTTGCCACCTTCGGTTCGCTTAATATGTTAAGCAAACTGCTGAGATTAAATTATGATTATTTTGTAAACCGCCTAAGTATTGTACATAAGGCGAATATTACGTTGACTGAAAAACTTTCGTCGGGAGACCCGGAAAGAGATGCCAAGATCAAGGAATTGCTGACACAATTGCTGAAGGATGTTGGCTCAAAAATTGTTGATTATCGTATAGAAGAGGTGAGCATTAATCTCAATGATCTTATCAAGAATGAGACTCCCGACATCGTGAAAAACGTATTACAGCAACAATATCCCAATGGAAACCTGAAACAAAAGGTAGTAAGATTCGTTCACGAATTGCAAACCGAACTTCCGAAACAAAATGAGGACGATCCGACAGAATACCAGACAGTCTATCAATCGCTGGATTTTGAACCCGAATCGGATGGAACAAAACAAATCATCAAACTTGGAATAGTGCTTTATGAAATTGCTATTGGAAAAAAGAGTGCCTTTATTGATGAATTTGAACGTCTGATGCACTCGAAAGCTGTGGAATTTATTTTAAAGATGTATCTGTCGCTGGCTGCCGATCGTGAGTGTCAACTCTTTGTAGCCACTCACGATCTGATTCTCTTCGACAGTAAGTTTATACGACAGGATGCCGTAAGAAAATTTCAAAAAGGTCCTGATGGAGTTACAAGAATCTTGAAGAAAAAATATGTGCATCATACAATGAATTTCTTAAATTCGTACAATGAAGAACTTGAAGAAGAAATAGGTCGTGAAGAAGATGAAGCAACCACACTGAGTTTCTATCAAGATTTCTGACAAGAATTACGATTTATATAGCATTTTACGTGGCTTTTACCCGTTTTTGATACTTATATTTATCAAATTCGCGAAATATTATACTATTTTACGTTATTTTCCCACTTTATTCGAAAATTATTTGCGAATAAAGCGGGAATCTTTTATATTTGCACTCAGAAAAAGCGGATGATGATGATTTGGAATAGGGAATTTTATTTAATGGTGGCCGAAACTGATAGAGCTGATTGAACGGCCGCCGCTGTGTATTTGCGAAGAGTCCCGACGTGTGTCGGGGCTCTTTGCGTTTTTTAGGGTATCGCAAACTCTGGGAAAGACTATGAATCATCACAAAGAGGATAAAAATATTTATTATTTTTCATTTTTTCTTTCGTTTTTTTGCTTTTTAAAAATAAAAGCCATATATTTGCAGCGCAAAACCGATACAATTTGCATCATTTATACTCTTAACACAAATTATTAACCCATAAAAACAAAAATCACACAAAAAAAAGAAAGAAAAGCTAAGAAAAGATCAAACACACCGAGTCCATAGCTGAGAGCTTTAAAGGTTCTGACTCCGCTATGAGCCGCAGACACACATTGAATACAGAACCAATTACAACCAAATATTTTAAATATGAATTCGACAAATTTCGCAAGGAAAGCTTGTGCATTGCTCATATGTGCCTCGCTTTCAGTAGCAGCATTTGCGCAAACCCAAGTCATCAAGGGTAAAATTGTCGATGAGAACGGAGATCCTCTCGTCGGCGTCACCATTCAGGAGAAGGGTACTAACAATGGTACTATCACCGATATAGATGGCAACTACAGCATCATGGCAGGTGCCCGTAGTACTTTGCAGATTCGTTACGTAGGCTATCAGCAGGAAGACATCGCCGTGAACGGCAAGAACATCATCAACGTGAACCTCAAGAGTGAACTCGAAGACCTCGACGAAGTTGTGGTAGTAGGTTACGGTGCGGTCAAGAAACGTGACCTCACTGGCTCGGTAGCCCGCGTAGGCGCCGACAAACTGAAGGAACGCAGCTACACCAACGCTATGCAGTCATTACAGGGACAAGTGTCGGGTGTACAGATTACCCAGTCGCAGGGTGCCCCTGGCCTGGCTCCTTCAATCAAGGTGCGTGGTGCATCGTCGGTCAATGCCGGTACTACCCCGCTCTATGTCATCGACGGCATCCCGCTCGAAGACAACTCCAACTCGACGGGCACAAACGGCGGCAGCTATGACTTCAACCGCAACCCAATGAACAACATCAACCCGAATGACATCGAGAGTATCGAGATTCTGAAGGATGCCTCATCGGCCGCCATCTACGGTAGCCGTGGCGCCAACGGTGTAGTGCTCATCACCACACGCCAAGGCAAGAGCGGAAAGACAAAAGTTGACGTCAACTACGAATTCGGGCTCTCGAAAGTGCTTCGTACCATGGATATGATGGACGGCCCTCAGTGGATCGAGTATGAATCGACAGCTCGCCGCAATTCATACGCCACGGCTGCCAAGACCAACCCCGCACTACAGCCCTCAGCCTCGATGGCGAACTACTATGTGCCCGACGAGTTCTCCGATGCCACCTGGCTGGCTCGTATCGGGAACGGCACTGATTGGCAGGACGTCGTACTCCGCACAGCACAGACCCACAATGCACAAGTGAGTGCAAGCGGCGGAAATGAGAAGGTGCAGTTCCTCATTTCGACAGGACTCGTTGATCAGGATGGCGTAGTGGACAAGACCCGTTACAAGCGCATCAACGTACGCAGTAACATCACCTCGCAACTCAACAAGAACCTGAAGGCTACGCTCAATCTCAGCTTCAGCCGCTCAGACAAGGTGGACCATGGTACCGCCGGCAAGTCGGACGTAGTCAGCCTCGCCGTACAAAGCGACCCTATCTTCCCTGTTCGCAATGAAGTGGGTTCGCTGGGCTTCAAGGACCCAAGCTCCATGTGGTACACTTTCGTGAAATACGGTTTCCAACTGTGGCACCCCTACTCGCTCACCCGTGAGTCAGACAAGCACAAGGAGCAACTCAACTTCCTCGGCAATGCTGCACTGGAGTGGAAAGTCTTCGACGGATTGACCTTCAAGACAGCTTTCAACACCAGCATCGAAGATTGGCAGTACAAGTACCACTGGAACGAGGGCCAGGACTATGGCTATTCTGGTTGGGTGGCCGAGACCGGCACACGCCAGCACTGGCGTGAAACCAACTGGGCGTGGGAAAACACACTCAACTATGCCAAGACCTTCAATGAGGATCATTTCGTATCGGCCCTCGTCGGCTTCACGATGCAGGAAGACAAGTTCGAGTACCTCTCTGTGACCGGTGCAGGCTATCCTGGCAATGACCTGGTATATACACTCAACGCTGCCACCAAGATCAGCAGCTGGAGCAACAACGAAGAGGAATGGAGCCTGGCTTCATTTATTGCTCGTGCCAACTATTCATACAAGGGACGTTATCTGGCTACTGCAAGCGTTCGCGCCGACGGTTCGTCGCGCTTCGGTTCTGAGAATCCCTGGGGCTGGTTCCCCTCTGGCTCACTGGCTTGGCGCATCTCTGACGAGCCCTTCATGGAGGGCACCAAAGGCTGGCTCGACAACCTGAAGCTTCGCATGAGCTATGGTGTGACCGGCAACAACAACATCGGCAACTATGGCGCCATTGGTCTGTTGAAGAGCGATGCCACTTACGTTGAGAACGGCTCTGTCGTATCGGGTATGTACACCTACTCCTACCCCGCATCCGACCTCAAATGGGAGAAGACAGGTCAGTTTGACCTTGGCCTCGACGCCAGCTTCCTGGGCAACCGCTTGGGCACGGAGATTGACTACTATAAGTCGAAGACCACCGATATGCTGCTCGACGTGCCTATTCCTGTTCTTTCAGGCTTTACCTCTTCGCTCCAGAACATTGGCGAGATGCAGAACTGGGGTATGGAGTTCCACCTCTATGGCCAACCAGTCGTAACACGAAACTTCAGATGGACCTCTGATTTCAACATCTCGTTCAACCGTAACGAGGTTCTGAAACTGGGCAACAATGATGCACCTATTGACAAGTCGTGGAACAGCTGTCAGGCACGCACTTCGGTGGGTGATGAGCTCTTCTACTACTACGGCTACAAGCTCGATGGTGTGCTCTCGACCGAAGACATCAACAACAGCAATCTTCCCAAATGGGCTGGCTCGGAAGCTGGTGACCCGAAGGTAGTGGATGTGGATGGCAACGGCAAGATTGATTCGAACGACCAAACCAAGTTGGGCAGCTATCAGGCAGATTTCACCTGGGGATGGACCAATACTTTCACCTTCAAAGGCTTTGACCTCACTGTGATGCTGACCGGCGTACAAGGCAATGAGATTATGAACCAGAACGCCCGATTCCTTGGCTTCTACAATGGTGCACGCAACCTTTATGCAAGCCGCTCGAACTTCTGGAAGAGCGATGCCGAACCAGGCGATGGCAAGACTCCCAAACCACGCACCGTTTCGAACACCTGCCAGCAGAAGACCACCGACATGTGGATTGACGACGGTTCGTTCGTACGTCTGAAGAACATCCGATTGGGCTACACTTTCAACAAGAAGGTATGCGATGCTCTCCACATCGCTGGCCTCAAGCTCTATTGCAACCTCGAAAATGTCCATGTATGGAGCGACTATGAGAACTATGACCCCGAAGGCTCGACCTTCCAGACAGGCGCTTTCGTCGGCTTCGACTATGGCGCTTATCCCAATCCATTCACAGCCACAGTGGGCGTAAACCTGAGTTTCTAATCTATAAAGTAATAAGACAATGAAAAGCTTCAAATATATCTTAGCTTTGGCCGCAGGAGCTACATTGGCTGTCAGCTGCGACGATTTCCTTGAGAAAAATCCAATCAGTTCAGCCAGCGAAGCAGGTTACTATGTGACAAGCGACCAGTTGCTTACAGCACTTCCCGCCTGCTATTCCACCCTTTACAACACCTACGGAGCCGAGGGTCTGATGTACTATTTCGGAGAAATTTGGTCGGACGAGACCCACACCGACAATACGGCAGGACAGGTGGGCGACACCGAAGCCTTCGACACCCATCAAGGTATGAACACCAGCAACTCGGTTGTAGAGAACTACTGGGAAATCTACTACCAGGCAATCTATCGTATGAACAACATCATCAAGAACGCCGAGGGCAATGATGCACTGAACAGCCTGGTAGGCGAGGTGCGTTTCCTCCGTGCCCTCTACTACTTCGACATGGTGCGTATGTGGGGCGACATTCCATTGGTGACCACTCCTGTAAGTGGCTCAGAGGCCTATGGTATCGCACGTTCGAATGCGACCGACGTGTATGCTCAAATCATTGATGACCTGAACTATGCAGCCAGCAACCTGCCAGACAAGTCGAAGGAACGCGTTGCTGGTGCTGCCACTAGCGATGCTGCCAATGCTCTCCTTGGCAAGGTATATCTGACCATAGGACAGAAGGACAATGCGAAAAATGCACTGCTTAAGGTCTATAACTCAGGACGCTTCAAACTGCTCGATGATTATGCCAATCTCTGGGACCTCAGTTACAAGAACAGTTCAGAGTCGATCTTCGAAGTACAGTATAAGGGTGGCATTGGCAACCCCTACTCGATGTACTGGGCCCTATTCTCTCCCATCGACAACCGCGTGGTTACAGCATGGGGCGGCGGCTACAACCAGCCTGAGGACGAGCTTTACGATGCCTACACTACTGGCGGCGTAGTCGATTCGCGTCGCGACAAGTCAATTCAGGTAGGCTACACCACAGCCGACGGCAAGTTTGTGCCCACCAAGTTCACCATCAAGTGGCGTGACGACAATGCCGAGGTCACCGGACTGCGTGAGGCTTCGGACAACAACTTCATGATTCTGCGATATGCTGACGTACTGTTGATGCTCTCCGAGGCTACAGGCGACGTCCAGTATATGAACCAGGTACAAGACCGTGCGGGCGCACCACGCACCACGACCTATAGTGTCGAAGCTTTGATGCACGAGCGTCAGCTGGAGTTCGCCTTCGAGTATCATCGTATGTTCGACCTCCTTCGTCTTGGCAAAGCCGTCAGTGTATTGAGCAGCTGCAAGAAGTTAGGCACACTGACCTTCAACAGCGACAGTCAGTTCCTCCTCCCCATCCCGCAGAAGGTTATTGACCAGAATCCTAACGTCATCACACAGAATTCGGCGTATTGATTCCAAAACCCAAAGACTACAGCAGGGGCATCTCGATGGAGATGCCCCTGCTTAATGTTTATTATATTTTATGTCGTTATTCCGGAATTACGGTATAACGGTATAACGGAATTCAGGCATAGCGAAATAACGAATACCTACCGTCAGAAAAAATCTTATGCCTTGCCGAATGTCTCGGCACGATAGCGGCAATCGCGTGCATAGCGAAGGTACTCGAGTTTGCGATCGAGCGGAAGCATCTTGAGCGTGGAATGATAGGTGCCACTGCCCTTGTAACTATCTCGCCAGGCGTAGTAGTCATCTTCGAGGCGAACCACGTCGATGGCTTCATAATAAAAGATAAGGTCCTCAACACTTTTGCGACTTGCATTGGGGTAATATTCGTGCACCTCATCCATGATCTCGTCAATGTGCACAGGATAGTCGGGCATGTCGCGAACGATGTTCTCGATGACATCGTAAACCTCCAAAGGATCGGCACATTTATCCGAAGAGTACATATCCGAATAACCGCATGCAAAGACCTCATCACTCTTGTTGAGCAGTTTCTTGGCCGTTGCCACATCATCGAGGGCCCACTTGGGATGCTGCGTATTGAAGGTCATGAGCAGTTCGCGCATGTGCATCGGTATTCCATTGTGATTGAGAATGTCAACCAAAGCATATGTCTCGTTGATTCCATTCTGAGTAAAGTGGAAATGATGCTTCTGCTGGACCTCGATGCCAAAAAGTTCGTAGGCCAGTATAGCCATAATATCGAACACGGCATCACGGATGTCGGGGAACAAGGCATCAACATGTGGCAGAACAGAAAGGAAGGGCACATCGGTGTCATGATCGTACTTTTTCTTCGAAGCCTCCAGCACCGCCTTGCATCCTGCTTCCCAATTGTATATGTCGGCCAAGGTTGATGCGATGGCATAGGATTCCTTCATGATTTTGCACATCTTAAACTTGTCCGACAGACAAACCATTGCAAGGAAGCCCTCGAACTCAGTCGATAGCGATTCCCGCTCCGAGATTTTTGCAAAATCGGAAGTCGTCGGCGTCAGGATGATTTCATCCATCAGGTCATAACGATTCCAATCGGGATTCTTCATCAGATACGCGTCTTTCTTCATGATAGGTTTATAGAGGTACTGACGCACACGTTCGCTCGACAACCCTATCTCCTGTGCTATGTCGCGTCGATCCTTGGCCATGTATTTGCCGATGCCATTGAACATGGCAAATATCTTCTCCTCCTTCCTGGTGGCTTTCGACAAACGATGCTCCAGAAGGAAGAACATCGGATAATATCCATGTTCAGCCTTGAAAGACTCCACAAACCCGGCCTCCGATTCGCCCAGGAAGGGGAACTTCTGGATGATTTCCTCGACATCAAGTTGTTCGACGGGGATGTTCATCACCCTATCGTAGATGCGCTGGAAATCGCGCACCCGCAAATAGAGCAACTTGACATCGATGGATCGCAATGGTCGGTCAATCCGGGATACGAACTCCTCGAAAGACAAGTTGAAATAAGGTTCGATGGCACTCACCTTGTAGAACATCGACATAAAGATTACACGCAACCTCAGATTGGTGATCTTTGTCGTGAAGTTGTGTAATTCATTCCTTAGATATGCCTCCTTCTGCGGGGACATTTGCGAAGACTGCTCTGCCATAATCATTCCTATTTAATTGGGTTCGACAGAATCTTTTCAATACGCTCGGAAAGCTTCATTTCCGCCTCATGCACATCGCGTCGATACTGCTCAATAGATGCAAGGATGTCCGAATATCCATCGGCCGACAGACAATCATATCCTTTTTCCAGCAACTGATAGACATTGGCTTGCAGCATATCGGTGAACATTTCGACAGGCGTGCCTGATTTTGTGCATCGTATGATCTTGCTTTCGAAAGTGCAATTGCCCAATGAGCCATCGGTCTCGACGACTCGAAGCATCTCGGTGTAACGGGTGGAACCCTCCTCGTCGGCAACATATTGCTTGACGAGGCTTTCATTCACCTTCAATGTACGGTAACAATCAGTTTCGAACTGACGGAATAGCGGCCATCGTTCGGTGCGGAAATGAGCATGTTTTAATCCTTTGAGCAATTGGACATAAACTTCCGGATACATGCGCATAAACTCGGCGGCACTGATGATCTCGCCTTGCACGTTGCGATAGGCCACCAGTCGCTGTGGCACATAATACTTGACAGCCAGGTTGTAGTCGGGCGCCATGTCAATGGCTTTGATGTCATCGGGGAAATAGGCCAATACACTTTTGATAAGTCCCTTCGTGTCACAAACGACATACACGTTTTGTATCTTCCCGACGAACGCGACATCGCTTTCACTCGCGACACCTTCACAGGCCATCACCCCTTCCCGTTTATAGAAAGGAGCATCCTCGAGTTTGATATTTAAGACACTAATTTGATTTTCCATGTTAAGATGCTTTCATTGATATTGACGATGCAAATATAAAGCATCTTGACGAAAATGCCAAATTTTGTCTTCGAAAAATGACAAAAGATGTAGAAAAATTGGCACATAGACAAGTACATGTGCCATGAAACGAGGCTTATTTCCTGCGCTTGATGATGATACCAACGTAGGTGAGCAGGACTACGTTCATCATCAATGCATAGATGATGGCAGGAATGGCGATGACGCCATTGTTAAAAATGAATGGGCTGGAAGCAATGGCAATAGCCTGTGCTGCATTCTGCATGCCCACCTCAATGACGATGGTTCGCTTCTCGCGTGTCTCAAGGCCACACAGATGACCTGCCAACCATGATGCTCCGATAGCAAGGAGAATCAAAGCAGTGAGGCAGAAACCAAGGACACCGAAATTGTCGGCAATGGTGTTGTGATGCTGCACAAAGAAGATACCAGCCAGAAGCATCAGGGCAGGGAAGGCGATCTTCGAGAGCACGCGTTCCATGCGTGTCGCAGCAACCGGCCAGAAATGATTCACACCGATACCCAGCAGAATTGGAATAAGCATGGTGACAAGGTTCTGCATCAGCAGATTTCCGACAGGCAGATGAATGCCTACTGCCTCGCCCACCTGCGTCGTAGTCCAGTCGAGAATGAGAGGCACTGTAAAGAGCGTAATGATCGAACTGAGCGCCGTGAGTGATACCGACAGGGCTACATCACCTTTGGCAAGCATTGAGAAGACATTGCTCGACGAACCGCCAGGGCAGCAGGCAATGAGCACAACTCCAATGTAGAACAAGGGGGCCAGATGGAACATCTCAGCCAATGCAAAGGCAATAAGTGGAAGGAGAATCAACTGTCCGGCAAGACCAAGCAGAATGGCCTTAGGTTGTTTGAACACCAGCAAGAAGTCGTTGGGACGCAAGGTGAGTCCCAAATCGAACATCAGCAGCGTCAGAATCGGGAGTACAATAAGAATACTGTTCATGAATAAGTATATTTATTTCTTCTCGAAATGCAGGTAATTGAGTTGGCAAATGGATTGCTTCGGTGTCTCTGAATGGAATACAAAGAAGAGGGCATGCTTCCCGTTGTAATACTTCAGTTGCTCCATTTCAATATTTGCAGTCGTCGGCTGACCGATGCCTTCGGCACCCACGTTAAGCACAGCAAGGCGAACACCGCCTTCTGCCTCTGATGGACGATCGAGGAAGATGTCGATTGTGCCGATGGCACCATCGGGAGTATAGTCGAGCATGAGTTGCAATCCTGTTTGGCCAAAGGTTTTGCTGAAATTATAATACTTGTAGCCAACAACCGAACCAGCAGTGTTGTTAACCATAGGACAACGGTTCATCCCCGCAGCATAGACGTCGGACGAACCATCATACTGGTTACGCACAATAGCAGTATGAGAACCCGTGTAATGTACGTTGGGATAGTTCTGCGTAGCTGGTTCAGGGCCCATATAGTAGCAAGCGATTCCTGCCGGATAGGTTTCGTAAGGATCAAGGCCCTCGGTGAGGAAACCTTCGGAAGTAAATTCGGCTTCGGAGATTCGCACATAACCATCTTCCCCACTCACCACTTCGACACGGATGGGAGCCACCATAGCCTGACGTCCATATTCGTCGGTACCTGCCTGACGATGATAGAAGACGTACCACTGGTCGCCAATCTGACAGATGCTGCCATGCGTGTTGCCGAAGGGTGTTGCGGTGGCAACGGTGGTGCCATCGGGACGATGTTCCTTTCCACGGCCATCGATGATAGTGCCTCCGTAGGTCCAAGGACCAAGCGGACTATTGCCATAGCAATAGGCCAACGTGTAGTTGCAACTGGGCAAACCATCTTCGCCATCATTGGTCACACGACTATAAACGAAGACGAACTTGTCCTCGATCTTGCGCATTGACGAAGCCTCGAAGAAGCGATAGGTATGATCCTGTTTGCTGCTTGGTATCATATTTTCCACAATCTTGGTCCCCGGTTTCACCGTGGCCATCGTCGTGGGGTCAAGTTCGGCGCCATTCGACTGCTCAAAGCCCCAATAGGCGTAGGTGCGTCCGTCGGTGTCGGTGAAGACAGCCGGGTCGAATCCCAAGATACCGACAGTCTGCTTCGGATTGTCCGGATTCCAGTTGCATACCTCGAAGGGACCATCGGGACGATTCGATTTGGCGACCATCGTCTGTCGGCCACCTGCCTGGTTGTTTGGATAGAGATAATAGGTCTTTGTACCATCCTTGCCAACCACCTCGTTGACATCGGGAGCAAAAAGGACATCTCCCTTGCCATCGGGATGCAGGTTATTGCCCAACGCATCTTTCTTCGATTCGAAAATAACACCATCATAACGCCAATGACGCAAGTCATCGACCGAGGCCGACCAAACAACCTGGTCCAAGCCGCAGTACATGGTCACCAGATTGTCGTGCGAGCCGTAGATATAGACGCGATACTGTCCCGGATTGTCGGGATCCTCAAAGACGTATGGTTCGCCATCGGGAATAAACTCCCACAGCGGAAGGTAAGGATTCTGTGCAACGACAGTTGCTGCCATCATAGTCATCAGGCTCACGAAGAGAAGTCGGGAAATAGTTCTCATAGGTTGTTATGATAATAATTTATGTTGCAAAGACATTATTTGTCCGCGCAAAGATAGATAGTTTTTTTTGCAAAAACAAATTTTCGCACAAAATATTTGGAAGAATCGAAAAAAGTCCGTATTTTTGCAGCAAATAAAAAACAACCTGAAATCCTAATAAAACTATAGTCACTATAATAACCCTATAATTTCAAAAGAAATGAGAAAACTGTTTTCAATGATTGTTGCTGCGCTGGTATGCGTATCAGCAATGGCCGAAATTCAGCGGCCTAAGCTTGTGGTAGGTCTCGTGGTGGACCAGATGCGTTGGGACTACCTCTATTATTATTATGACCAATATGGCGAGGGCGGTCTCCGCAAACTCGTCGACGAGGGTTTCAGCTTCGAGAACACCATGATCAACTACGTGCCTACAGTGACCGCCATTGGTCACACGAGCATCTATACGGGCACTACACCTGCCCTGCACGGCATCTGCGGCAACGATTTCTATATCAACGGAAAGCGCACCTATTGCTGTGGCGACGAAACCGTGCAGAGTGTCGGTTCTGACAGCAAGGAAGGACAGATGTCACCCCGCAACAACCTGGCCTCGGGCATCGGCGACGTGCTGAAAATCGCTACCGACTACAAGGCCAAGGTCATCGGTGTAGCCTTGAAGGACCGTGCTGCCATTCTGCCTGCCGGCCATGGCGCCGATGCTGCCTACTGGTGGGATGGCTCGGCCGGACATTTCGTCAGCTCGACCTACTATATGAACGAGCTGCCCAAGTGGGCGCAAGAGATGAACAAGAAGATTGGCGTAAAGCCTGGTACCGATATCAAGCGCTCACCCGAGGGCGTCATCAAGACTTTCCAGATGGCTATCGCTGCGCTCGAAAACGAGCAGATGGGACAGGACAACATCACCGATATGCTGGCCATCAGCATCTCTTCGACCGACGTCATCGGCCATGCCATTGGCACACGTGGCCCCGAAAATTACGCTGCCTATATGGAACTCGACCGTCAGCTGGCCAACTTCTTCAAGGTGCTCGACGAGAAGGTGGGCAAGGGCAACTACCTCTTGTTCCTCTCGGCCGACCATGGTGCTGCCCACAACCCCAACGTGATGAAGGCTCACAACATTCCTTCGGGTGGTCTGGAGATGTGGAACAAGTTGAAAGTGGTAGAGGAGACAGTCAAGGCAAACTTAGGCCTTGAAGGCGAAGAGAAGGTCATCCTGGGCGAAAATGCCGGACGTATCTTCCTCAACCGCGCGTACATTGCTTCCAGTGGCAAGAAACTTTGCGAGGTGAAACAGGCTGTTATCGAGGAACTCAAGAAAAACGATGAACTGATCTATGTGGTCGATTTCGAGAAGGCACTCACCACTACAATGCCAAAGCTCTTGCGCGAACGCATCGCCAACGGCTACAATCCCGCACGCAGTGGTGATATCTTCTATGTTGCAAAGGCTGGTTGGGAGAACGTGAGCGACAAGCCCGACTATGTTGGCACCACCCACGGCATGTGGAACCCCTACGATGCCCACATCCCATTCGTCCTCTTTGGCTGGCACGTCAATCACGGCGAGACCTCCGAGCCCACCAACATCGTGGACATCGCACCAACTATCTGTGAAATGCTCCACATCCAGATGCCTAACTCCTGCATCGGCAATGCCAAGGCAATGAAGTAAAAAAAGACTATCTGAAAATAATTAGCGGCCTGATGGAATCCATCGGGCCGCTAATATTTTGTTTCAATTAGAACCTAGAACATCTAGAGTTTCTAGAATAGCTAGTTCCTCTAGGAAAAGGGGGTCAAAGCTCCACCGGCTCAAACTTCATACCGAACGCTTCGGCGACAGCCTTGAAGGTGACCTTGCCATCGACTACATTGAGGCCAAGATAGAGCGCGTGGTCGTCGCGGCAAGCCTGCTGCCAACCCTTGTCGGCCAAGGCGAGCGCATAGCGCAGTGTGGCATTGGTCAACGCCAAGGTTGAAGTATGCGACACGGCGCCTGGAATGTTGGCCACGCAGTAGTGGACGATACCATCGACCGTATAGACAGGATCCTCGTGTGTAGTGGGCCTTGATGTCTCGAAGCAACCTCCCTGGTCGATAGCAACGTCGACGAGCACCGAGCCGGGCTCCATCAGTTTCAACATGTCGCGTGTGATCAAATGCGGGCACTTGGCTCCCGGAATGAGTACTGAACCAACTACAATATCGACCGTCGGCAAAAGCTTGCGGATATTATGTTCGGTGGAATAAATGGTGTGGACGTTGGGCGGCAACTCCATACCGAGCTGACGCAAGCGTGGCAGGTTGATGTCGGCAATGATGACACTTGCGCCCAAGCCGGCAGCCATACGAGCTGCGGCCTCTCCTACCGTGCCGCCTCCCAAGACGAGAACACGAGCAGGCTCTACACCTGGCACAGCGCTGATGAGTTTGCCCTTGCCGCCCTTGGTCTTCTGCAGATAGTAGGCTCCGTTGAGCGTAGCCATACGTCCAGCCACCTCACTCATCGGAATGAGCAAAGGAAGACTGCGATCGGCCTTCTGCACGGTCTCGTAGGCGATGCAGACTGCACCACTCTTCAACATGGCATCAGTGAGTTCACGCTCGCACGCAAAATGGAAATAGGTGAAGACAATCTGATCCTTGCGAATCAACGGGTACTCAGGGGCGATGGGTTCCTTGACTTTCACAATCATGTCCGAAGAAGCATAAACCTCTTCCATCGTAGGCAGAATCGAAGCACCAGCTTCCTCATATTCCTTATCGGGGAAACCACTGCCATCGCCCGCCGTATGCTGCACATAGACGGTGTGTCCACGTTTCACAAATTCTGACACTCCTGCGGGCGTCATGCCGACACGGCTCTCGCCCTGCTTGATTTCTTTTGGAATTCCAACTTTCATAGTATTCTCCTTTTAAAGTGTTGTGTTTTTACGGTTATCTGGGGCAAAGATAATAATTTTTTTGAATCAACAAAATAGATGCATTGTTTTTTTGTTACAGTCCACTCATTTTTAGTGTCATTTGTCATGTCCACTTGCGACATAAACAATCTCTATTCGGATGAAGTACTCTGACGGCCGATAGAATACTTGCGCAATTGGATATTACACTCTGACGGCCGACAGAATACTTGCGCAATTGGATATTACACTCTGTCGGCCGTCACGATGCTTGTTCCAATCGGGAATTGCACTCTGTCGGCCGTCACGATGCTTGCTCCAATCGGGAATTGCACTCTGCCGGCCGTCACGATGTTTGTTCCAATCGGGAATTGCACTCTGTCGGCCGTCACGATGCTTGCTCCAATCGGGAATTGCACTCTGTCGGCCGTCACGATGCTTGCTCCAATCGGGAATTGCACTCTGTCGGCCGTCACGATGCTTGCTCCAATCGGATAAAGTACTCTGTCGGCCGTCACAATACTTCCGCAATCGGAGATAGCATTCTGTCGGCCGACACAATGCTTGCTTCTGACAGAAAACAAAGTTTCTTTATCTTGAGTAGGAATTCAGCGACATGAAGACTTGAAAAATATGAAATTACATCACATTTTCTCTCAAATATTTTGTCAATTCATTTATTTATCATATCTTTGCCGAAAGAAAACGATGGAAACACCCGATCTTATCGCGTAACACTCATGACAGATACCGAAGAAAAAGAATACATCCAAGCATTTGCGAATGGAAACAATCGAGCCTTCGAACTGTTGTTCCTTTATTATCAGCCACGTCTGGTTGCATTTATCAACGGCTTCATTAAGGATGTCGAGGAAGCTCGCGACATAAGCCAGGACATCTTTCTGAGACTATGGGAAAACAGACAAAGATGCGGAGAGATACTTTCCTTCAAGGCCTTCCTCTTCAAGACGGCCAAGTTTGCCATCTACAACCACTTCGACCATCAGCTTGTTGCCGACAAGTATGTGGAATTGATGTTATATACCCCCACAGAGACCGATGACACTGAAGAACGGCTTTTTGCCCAAGAACTTCAGCAACTCATTGAACTTACAATAAAGAATATGCCCGAACAACGACGACGCGTCTTTGAGATGAGCCGTAAGGAGGGGTTGTCGAACGAGGAAATAGCCCAAAAGCTTGGCATTAGCAAACGCACTGTGGAAAACCACATTACCACCGCATTGGCAGCAATACGCAAGGTAACCTTCCTCGCCCTCCTGCTTTGGGGAGTATGAAATAATTCAATCCCTTGTGTGCAAACCATCATTTAGCTTTCTTACTTATAAACGAAGCAAAAATGAGCAAATTGAATATAGAAAAAATCATAAGGACTTACTTCCACAGTCATTTCTCTGAATCCACACGTCGCAAGTTCGCGTGGTGGATGGTCAACTCTTCAGATGAAGACAATGCCAAGGACGAAGCCATGCAGCACCTTTGGGAAGAAAGTATGGCGGGAATAGACATGCAGACACTAAAAGATCTGGAAGCCTTGAAGTCCAGAATCGGCTACAATAACAGCTCAACCGACCGACCATCAAAGCGCCGTAAATATTGGTCGGCAGCCGCTGCCATCGGCTTGATGGCTGTGCTGGCAGTCGCATCCTATTTTATTGGAAGTTCCCGCTCTGACATGGGTGACGAGTTCGTGCATATCAGTGTTCCTTACGGGCAGACCAAATTCCTTTGCCTCGAGGACAGTACACGAGTGACCATCAATGCCGGTACGACACTTATCTATCCACGTCGCTTTGGCAAAGGGAAGCGAAACGTCTTCTTGTCGGGCGAGGCTAATTTCGATGTCACTCGAGACGAGAAACGCCCCTTCACAGTAGAAACTCAAAGCATCAACGTTACAGCATTAGGAACGAAGTTCGAGGTACAAGCCTACCCTGATGCCCGGACAGTGAGCACCGTGCTCGAAGAAGGCCGCACCAAAGTGGTGATAGTGGAGGCTGAGGCCAAGACCTCGGGCCACACATACATAATGTCGCCCAATCAAAACCTCGTATACAACAAGGCAACCGGAGAAGTATCCGTCACCGAAATAGATGCAAGCCGACGCCTGTCTTGGGAAAAAGGCAACCTGATCTTCGAAGGAGAGGACTTCAAGACCATCCTCCAAGCCTTGGAACGCAAGTATAACGTGACCATTATCTGTGACCATATTGAAAGAATGAATGGCAAGTTCTTTGTCAAGTTCCGCGCTGATGAAACGCTTCACGACGCTTTAGATATTTTGGGCAACCTTAGCCAGCGATTCACCTATAGGGAAGAAGGCGATACAATCTATTTGTCGCCTACTAAATAATTTCGATAAAAAACAAAAAAAAATGATTTTCGTTTGTGTGTGCCCATAACTCTTGCTTTCTTGTTTGTGAAAAGGCAGATTGCCGACCTGCCATAACCATCACAACACGACACACGAGTTAATTAACATAAACAACAAATCAGATGAACAAAAATCACTACTTGAGCCGAGGCTTCGTCATTGCCTCGCTATGCATGATGGCCCCCGTTGCCATCTGGGCACAAACTGTAAGATTTTCCCCTCAGGAAAACACTCTGCGAGCTGTCATCTCTGCCATCGAAAGGCAATCGGGCTACTCGGTGGATTATGACGCATCGGACATCGATGTTAACGTCGCCGTCAAAGCCCACGATATTGACGGGAACATCGGTTCCGCCATAGAAGATATACTTACCGGGACAGGTCTGACCTGTGAAGTGAAAGGCAAACACATCATTATCAAGAAAGCTGATGCCCCACGCAAAGGCCATATTGTGACTGGTACCATCCTCGATGAGTTTGGTGAACCTGTTGCTGGTGCTACCGTCTTAGCCAAAGGCACTCAGTTCGGTACAGTAACCGACATTAATGGCAACTATTCACTCGAAGTGCCCGACAACTGTAAGGTGTTGCAATATTCTTACATCGGATACACTTCGCAAGACATCTCCATTGATGGTCGCCGCGCAGTCAATGTCACCATGACCGAAGATTCTCAGTTACTCGACGATGTAGTTGTCGTAGGTTATGGCGTACAGCGCAAAGTAGACCTCACTGGTTCGGTTTCTGCTATTACCTCAAGGGAATTGGAGAACAAACCAGTGATGAGCACCGCTCAGGCTCTGGCAGGTGTGGCCCCAGGTCTTAGTGTTGTTGCCAATTCTGGTCGTCCTGGCGCTGGCGCTTCCATCAAAATACGTGGTACGGGCACCTTCTCTTCGGCAGGCAATGACCCTCTTATCCTCATCGATGGATTGGCTGGAAGCATTGACGATGTCGATGCCAATGACATTCAGAGCATCTCGTTCCTCAAGGATGCCGCTTCGGCCTCAATCTACGGCAATCGTGCAGCCAATGGTGTGATCCTCATCGAGACCAAGAAGGGCACACAAGGCAAAACGCATGTGACATACAGCAATATGTTCGGCTGGCAGACTGCCAACGAACTGCCCGAATTCCTTGAGTCAGCCGACTACGCCACCTATTATAATATGGCAATGACCAATATGGGCAGGGCAGAAGTCTATTCAGCTGACGATATCCAGAAGTACCGCAACGGCAATGATCCTGACAATTACCCTAACGTCAACCACCTCAAGTGGCTTCTTGATAGTGGTTCAGGATTCCAGCAGCAGCACAACATCGGTGTGCAGGGTGGCAGTGGCAATACCACCTATAATCTTTCTGTCGGTTTGCGCGACCAGAATGGTTTAACAGCACAAACACAGAATAGGCGCCTCACTGCCCTATTTACGATGAAAAGCGAGCTGAACGATAATCTCACTCTCACCTTCAACCTCAACGCTTATCGCAATAGGTATGGTGCTCCTTACGGCTCAGGCAGTATCGACGGCATCATTGGCTATGCCGTTCGTGAGACCCCCATCATTGCCGGCAAGAAGAGTGATGGCACTTACGGATATCAAGATGACTACTGTCCCGAAGGATGGCTCGATAGTGAGTCGTTCGTCAAGAATTATTCCACCAACATCTCAGCATCGGCACAGCTGAAGTGGAAGACTCCTATCAAGGGTCTCTCTTTAACTGGGAAAGCAGGCACCAATTATTACACATCCTACAACAAGACGTTCAAATCGACTGCACAGTTTGACGAAAACAAGAGCATCGGCCCCAATTCCCTTTCGGTCAACAGCTCCAATAATTTATACACTGATGTTGAGGCATTGGCTAACTATGAACTCAAAGTATCTGACCATTCACTGAATGCCCTGTTTGGCACTTCTCTCGAACAGACACAGAACAAGGGCATGAATGGCTATCGAACCACATTCCCCAATAACTATCTCTACGAACTCTCTTCAGGCGATGCTTCGACATCTACCAACGGAAGTTCACTGACTGAATACACGTTGTTGTCGTTCTTCGGCAGGGTAAACTATTCGTTCAAGGATCGCTATCTTCTCGAGGCCAATGTACGTGCCGACGGTTCTTCGCGTTTTGCCGATGGCAAGCGTTGGGGCGTCTTCCCCTCCGTCTCTGTAGGTTGGCGTGTTTCGGAAGAAGCATTCTGGAAGGATGCTGCCATTGCATCCTGGTTCGACAATCTGAAGATTCGTGTATCAGAAGGTGTGCTTGGCAATCAGAATATTGACGTTTATCCCTATCAGCAGACCTACTCGCTTGGTCAGAATTATGTGTTAGGTGGATCATTGGTATCGGGCGCCTATAGTGCAACTTACAAGAATGAAGAAGTCACTTGGGAGCGTACCAGTATCTTTGATGTAGGTGTTGACTTCGGCTTGTTTGGCGGGAAATTGAGCGGCACCGTAGATTATTTCAACAAGTATACAAGCGACATTCTTGCTTCGGTCGAAGTAGCTACAATTATGGGCCGCGGGATTGGACAATCCAATGTAGGTGCTGTTTCCAACAAGGGTATCGAGATAGAACTCAACTGGAAAGGTCGCATTGGCAACAATTTCGAGTATAGCATTGCTCCCAATTTCACTTATGTGAAGAATGCTGTTGAAGAACTTGCTGATGGAGCCAAGGAGGACATCAACAATAACCGCATCGTTGGCGAGCCTATTGGCATCATCTACGGCTATGAGACCGAGGGGCTTTTTGTTGATCAGGCCGAAATTAATTCTGCTCCCGAACAGCTTGTAGGAAAGTCTAGTCTCAAGCCAGGCTATGTTCGCTACAAGGATATTGACGGCGATGGCAAGGTAACCGCCAATGAAGACCGCAAGGTACTGGGTTCGATGACTCCCAAGTTCTACTATGGACTTAATCTCTCAGCGTCTTACAAAGGACTGGATCTGTCGATTCTTTTCCAGGGACTGGGTGGCCATAAGCGTCTGATTGGTTCGTATATGGCTTACGCGTTCTATAACGGTGGACAAATACAAAAATGGCAAGCTGATGGTGCTTGGACTGAAGCCAATCCAAACAAGTGGGCAGAATACCCACGCATCGAGACAATGAATATGAACCATGTGAATGCGCAGACCTCCGACTACTGGGTGCGCAATGCAAGTTATCTGCGCTGCAAGAACATCCAATTGGGGTACTCTTTGCCTAAACAGAAGGTTCGAAAAATAGGCATCGAGAATGTTCGACTCTTCTTCAGCGGACAGAACCTCTTCACATTTAGTTCATTCTACAAGGGATGGGATCCCGAAAACGAAATAGGTACCGGCGATGCTCCATCTTATTATCCTATCACCAGAATATATTCATTCGGCTTGAATGTCAAGTTCTAAGTTTAATCCATTAAGACATTTCAGTTATGAAAACCTATAATTCAATTCGCAAAATATTTAGGGCTCTCGCCCTTGCAATGATAGCCATGGTTGTGCTGGGCAGTTGTTCTGATGACCTGTTGGAGAAGAACCCTCCCTCAGAAATCTCTAACAGCAACTTCTGGACTGGTGAAAGCGATGCCATGCTCGCCTTGGTAGGATGCTACACCTCATCGCATGGCTGGAATCACGACAACTTCGATTCTCCTCAAGGAATGCTCTACTTGGACTTCGCTGGCGGCAACGGCACCGAGAAAGAGAACTTCACTTCCCTGATGTGCAGCACCAACACCTTGGCCACCAATAGCAATCTCCGTTATTATTGGTCAAATGCATATACCAACATCGCCAATTGCAATACCTTCCTCGATAACATCGAATCATGCAAGATGAGCGAAGTCAAGATTAAGGCTTGGGCTGCCGAAGCAAAGTGCATCAGGGCTTCCTTCTTGATGAAACTTGCCTTCCACTACAAGAATGTTCCTATGCCGCTCACTACGCTCAACATCGAGCAAGCCAACACGATTGAGCAAACGCCTCAGCAGCAGGTTTATGATCAGTGTGAGAAAGACCTGCTTGAAGCTATCGAACTTCTGCCTCTTGAACATCCATCGTCCGACTATGGTCGTTATACCCAGGGTGCAGCTCGTGCCTTACTCGGCCGTCTCTATCTGGCCGAAGAGCGTTGGTCTGATGCAGCTAATCAATATCGTTCAATCATCAACTCGGGCAAATATGAGATTGACCGGAGCCATGGCGCTGATAGCTATGAAAAACTCTTCTGGTATGGAGGAGAGAACAGCAAGGAACAATTATTTTTCATCAATGGTTCCAAGGGCAAGTACACATGGTCACGCTACATTTATCTCACGCCTGAGACATATGGTGGTTGGCATCAGTTCGCAGTCTATAACGAATTGGTCAAGGATTATTTCTGTAGCGATGGCCTTAGCATCGAAGAGTCGCCCCTCTATGATAAGGCTGACCCCTATGCCAATCGCGACATTCGTCTCTACGCTTCGGTATTCCTTCCTCCCCTAGGTAGTTATCCTGGGACCGAGTTTAAAGGTCAAATCTACGACTGTTACAATGGTGGATCAAGTAGCGATGCATACAACAAGTTCAACCTTTTCAATGGTTATTGCCCCAAGAAGGGCCTTGATCCATCGAACGAAGACATTTGGAGTGCTTACGTGTATGTCCCTGTCATTCGTTATGCCGAAGTGTTGCTGAGCTATCTTGAAGCTGTGAACGAGTATGCTCCAACTGAGGTCGACCAGACACTTCTCGACCTTACCATCAACGATGTACGCGACAGAGCTTTGCTGCCAGGGCTCAACAAGTCCACGCTTTCGAATCAGCAGGCCGTACGTAATGCCGTTCGCAAGGAGCGTCGTGTAGAGTTGGCTTTCGAAGGACTCCGTCTCTTCGACGTGTTGCGTTGGGGAATAGCAGAAAAAGAACTCAATCATACATTCACCGGCGTGATGTTGAGCGATGATCCCACTGCTCACAACTATGGTGGTAACTCAGCTCGTGATGCCGATGGTTATTATCAGTTTGAACAAAGAGCTTGGGCTTCGCACAATCGTTATTGGCCTATTCCACAGAATGACTTGAACGTGAATAAGAGCCTTGTTCAAAATGAGGGTTACAACTGATATGACGACATACTCTTCCCCTGTTTCGAACCACGTGTTAGGTTAATATAAGATGTGTGTATGAGGGGAGAAGCCATAAAGTATGTCTTCTCCCCGTTTCCATTTCCACCTACTTAAATCATATTATTATGAAGTATTACAATCTAATTGCATGTATTGCAGCATTGACTGTGATGCCAATCAGTGCCCAGGATTTTTCAATCCCAGTTCTCGAAGATGACGAGCCTATGGCAACAGGCAAGTTTGAACCTACGTGGGAATCACTCAGCACCTACGAGGTGCCGGAATGGTTCCGTAATGCCAAGTTCGGCATTTGGGCACACTGGGGGCCTCAATGCGTGGAGGGCTCGGGTGACTGGATGGCACGAGGCCTCTATCAGGAAGGATCAAGCCAATATGAATATCACCGTGAACACTACGGACATCCTTCAGAGGTAGGCTTCAAGGACATCCTGCCCCTTTTCAAGGCTGAACGTTGGAATCCTGATTCGCTGGTGCAGTTCTACAAGGAGATTGGCGCACAATATTTCTTCGCGTTGGGCAATCATCACGATAACTTCGACCTTTGGGACAGCAAGTACCAGCGCTGGAACTCGATGAACATTGGTCCACACAAGGACATCCTGGCAGGATGGGCAGCAGCTGCCAAAAAGGCAGGTTTGCCCTTCGGCATCTCGTTCCATGCCGACCATGCGTGGACGTGGTACGAACCTTCTCGCCGCTACGACACAAAGGGCGACAAAATGGGCGTGCCCTACGATGGCTGGCTGACGAAGGAAGATGGAAAGGGCAAGTGGTGGGAAGGCTACGACCCGCAGGAACTTTATGCCCAAAACCATCCGCTAAGCGAAGGAACCTGGGCCAATGGAATGATTCATCGCCAATGGGGATGGGGCAACGGAGCCTGCCCTCCTTCGCAGGAATTTGCCACCAACTTCTACAACCGCACGCTCGATGCCATTAATCGTTACAATCCCGACTTGCTCTACTTCGACGTCACCGTGCTCCCCTTCTACCCCGTAAGCGATGCAGGAATGAAGATCACCGCGCATATGTACAACCACAGCATAGCTACCCACGGAGGAAAGAACCAGGCAGTAGTCTTCGGCAAAATATTGGAGAACGACCAACAGCGACAGGCATTGGTATGGGACGTAGAGCGCGGTGCCCCAAATGAGATTCAGCCCGAACCATGGCAATGCTGCAACTGCATCGGCGGCTGGCACTACAATACAGACATCTATGAACGTGGCACCTACAAGAGTGCAGCCACCGTGGTCAAACTACTAGTCGATATCGTTTCGAAAAACGGCAATATGCTACTCTCAGTGCCTCTGCGTGCCGACGGCACCTTCGATGAAAAAGAAGAAGCAATCCTGAAGGAGTTCGGTGCCTGGATGAAGATCAACAAGGAAAGCATCATCGGAACACGTCCGTGGAAGGTCTTCGGCGAAGGCCCAATAGCCGAAACCACAATTGCCATCAATGCACAAGGCTTCAACGATGGCAATTACACCAAGGCCGACGCACGCGACATCCGTTTCACACAGACCTCGAAGTACATCTATGTTACCCCTTTGGGTTGGCCCGACAATCATCAGATCATCATCCGTTCATTGGCAAAGAACAGCAAACTCCACCCAGGAGGAATCTCGAGAGTGGAGTTGTTGGGATACGGCAAACTGAAATATGAACGCACGAAGGAGGGACTCGTAGTGACATTGCCCGAAGTGCCGCTCAATGGCATTGCCCCTGTTATCAGAATCAAAAAGTAGCAGACCGATTATCGAGCGGAAACAGCCTCCCTGAGCACACGTTTGCACTCGTCGAGGTTCGAGCTGAATAGCGCCTGATAGATGGCATCCTTGAGGCGGGCATTCTGCTGCTGCAGGTCGATAACCTGGCGCTGCAGATCATTGACTTCATCAGCAGAACCATAGTATTCGCTGGGCTGGTAATTACCTGCAGGCGACGTATAGGCATTGTTGTCCGACGTTAGCGTATTGACAGCAGTGCCTTGTTGGTTATAGCCTTGCTGACCATAGTTCTGCTGGCCATTGCCTCCCGTTTCGCGAATGTCGCTGAATGCACTCCAATAGTTGGCATTGCGATAGGCCGAATATGTACCGTAGGGCACATATAGTGTGAAAGGCACCTTATTGTTGTCGTTCAGCGGGAAAGCGGAAGGAGCCACTGTCGGGGGCTCGGGGCTATTGACATAAAGCGCCTTCATCGCTTCGCAGTCCTCAAAAGCTTCGATACCGATTTTCTGGACGCTGCGTGGCAACGTGAGCTCGGTGAGCGAACTGCATTCCTCGAACGCCTCATCGCCGATGCTTGTTATGGCATCGGGAAGATTCACGGTGGTCAGGCTGCGACACTTCTGGAAGGCAGCATTGTCGATGTAGGTCACGGTGGCTGGCACAGTAACAGCAGTCAGGCTGCGGCAATGCACGAAAGCCGACTTGCCGATACCGACAACGGTGTAGCGCGTGCCCTCGGCATCGGTGACCTGGGTAGGAATAACAAGGCTACCACTCACGTACGAAGCATTGCGCTCGGTGTAGTACATGCGCGATACCTCGCACTCATTCTTCGAAAGGACATTGAAATAAAGGACTCGTCCGTCGGACATCGTTGCCTGGAAATCATAGGCCATCGCCTGAAGAGTGGCGAAGAGGACCAGGAGCAGAGTGAATAGTTTTTTCATAAGTATTGTCTTTTTATAAGTTTCACGGTTTGACGCCGCAAATATAAAGATAATTCCCGACACTTCCAAAAGTATCGGGAATTTTTTTAATGTAAAATCATTAATACCATTCTTTTTTTACTGAGTAACATACTTGCGTCCGTTCTGAACCTTGATACCGCGCGTCTGTTCGGTAGTGCGGCTTCCATCGACGCGGAAGATGTACTGCTGGGCAGGAGCCTGCGCAGCCTCGGCCACTGTCTCGACGCCCACAGTCTGTCCGGTCTTCACAGCATATTCCTCCTGGGCTTTCTCCATCTGGGCACGGAATTCGGGACTGCCCTGCAGGGCGCAGAAGCCAATGCTGGCAGCCGTACGGCTTGCATCCACATCGCTCTGCCAGTGGGCACCTACGATGACACGGCTGTTGCAGTAGTCCCAACCGCGCTTGAAGATCTCGTTGGCACGTTCAGGAGCAATCTGAGCCAGCAGCAGGGCAACGCCCCAGCCTCGCAGAGAGTGGCCTGAAGGATAACTGCCTTCACCGCGCAGGTCGTCCTCCTCGTGCGAAGGCATAGCTTCATCGAAACGCTCGAAAGGACGCTGACGTCCATAGTATGCCTTGCACTTCTTGCGCATAGGATCGGTGGTTGCAAGACTGTTTACAAGCAGCTTGTAGATCTCGGGGGTATCCTCGGGGGTGACAGTCAGGCCAAAAGCCTCGGCATACTGTCCGAAGAATTTTGTCAGGTCGTTCCACTCGGCATCGGCGATGGCCAAAGCCACGCGTTCGGGATCCATGCGCTGCTGTTTGCCCCAGCAGTAGCGAACAACGTCGTTGGCAAACTCTGGGCTGTCGAAAGCCGGTGGTTCGGGCATGATTTCGAGCAGTTCGGGCATCTCGTTCAATTCGTAGTATGGTTGTGCAGACTCATTCTGTGCATTAATGTTCATTGTAGCCATTACGGCGGCTACGGCCAAAATAAGATACTTTTTCATCTTGAGTTTCTATTTGAAGTGAAAAGATTGTTTTTCCATAGCCTTCAGCCTCCATGGGGATGGAGGCTATGGCAATTGTTGTATTAGTGATTGAGTTTGATCTTGTAACCGACGGAGAGCTGGAGATAGGCATTCTTCAAATCCTTGTCCTCGTAGGTCTTCTCCTTGGTGACATTCGACAGACCGATGTTGTAACGTGCATCGACGAAGAGATGGTTGCTCCATTCGTAGCTGATGCCGACAGGAATCGAGATATCAATCTTGTTGAACTGCGACCTGTCACTCAAGCTCATGCTGACAGTGTAGTCGGCATCGTCCTCGTAGGTCACCGTGCCCTCCCTTCGTGCACCGGTGAGGTAGGCAGCCTGTACTCCGGCGTGCAAAGCCAAGCCTTTCCAGACATAGAGGTTGGCGGTAACGGGAACGGCCAGGTAATGTGTCTTGACGGAAGCATCCTTGAGCTTGTATTCGACATCGCCTTCTTTCCACTTGTGGTCTTTCCAACCTGTTCCAGCCATGAGCCAATCGAGACCGCCCGAGATGCTGAATCTCTTGGTCAGCTGTCTTTCGAGTTCAAGGCCCACCGTATGGCCTCCTGTGGCAGAAGCCTCCAAATCGCCGCCGGGCAGGTTAATGGTAGAACCGGGGCCAAGAGCAAGGCTGAGATCCATATCGGGGGTGTTGATCATTGTTGCCCCTGTGAAACCGTAACGTACGTTGAGCGACCAAGTACCTGCATCATACTGTGCACTGGCTGCAAGTGTTGCCACCATCATTGTGGCCATAAGCATAATCTTTTTCATATAGCTTGAATTTTTTGAGTTATTGTTGTTTTTGATTATTGTTATTATTGATGATTTTATTCGACTTGATGACAGCTTCGTTCTTCGGAAGCATCTGCGCTTGGGCTCTTAGGAAGGTCAGCCCACAGACCATTGCATACATGCGAATCATTGTTTATTTTTTAATGTTGAAAAATCCTGTTTGTTTCGTGTCTTGTCAAGTGTTTCCTTGATTTTGACGCTGCAAAGGTACGGGCTTTTTGCGAGTGCTCCAAACATTCTTATCACTTTCTATGTGATCTGTAGCGACAGGATGGACAAATAGCGACAGACGCGACAAGACCCTGTTGGATCTGTCGCGTCCGTCAATGATTTTTGTCAGAAAATGGCGTTAGAAGTAGTCTTCTCCCTCGATGTTGCTGAAATAGGCGGTGATGTCCTCCCGTTCGGGAAGCTTGTCGATGTACGCCTTGCCCTCAGCTGGACTGATCGACTTGCCGTTCATTTGGCATTCGGTATAGATGCCATTGACCTTCAAGGCCGTAAATTCCTCGATCTGCTCGCCATCCTTTAAGCCAATGACTCGGGTGCGAACGGTCATGCCGTCTTCAGGACTGGAAAGGCACAAGTAGCACACATTGCGGCCATGATCCATCGTCGTGGGCTTGAGCTGCGGTGTCTCGACGGCTATGAGCCTGAACTGTCCATCCTTGCGGATGAAGAAGGCCCCTCGCTGGTCAAGGCTGTCGCGCAACCAGATCCACTCATTGCTATAGTCGAGATAACAGTGGGCCCATTTGGTCAGTTCGACATCCTTGTCTTCCTTGGCTGCAGCGTCCCGATACAGTTCCTTCATCTTGGCGAAGTCGGCCTTCCAGACGGGAATCTCCTCGTCGATCATGTACTGGTACATATCGAACTGATCCAGCACATATTTCCCGTCCCGGACATAGGCCATACCTACCGTGAAGCTCTCAACCGCCGAGCGGGTATAGCAAAGCTCCAAGCCATTGGGGCCTTCGAAGGCGCATTCGATGCAATTGGGAATGTATTCGCCTTCGTCATCGACATTCCAGCCGAATGAAGTTTCCGATTCGTAATAGCCCAACACCTCGCAAGCATAGATCTCGCTGCCATCGACAATCACCTCCAGGGCAAGGCTGCGCTTGTACGATTCGGTCTTCGGTGCGTCCTTGTATTCTCCGGCAAACTGCAGGCATCCCTGGATATAGCGATCGCCGATAGTGTTCATCCAGTAGGAACGCGATGCCTTCATACCATAGCGCTGCTCGAGCTTGGTCACGATGGAGTCAGGCAAAGGCAGCAGACTCTCATCGTTAATCGGTCCGATTTTGACTGTGAGCCGACGTCGCGTCTGCAGATAACTGTCGGTGACAGCGACGATGCCCAACGCCTCGTCATTCTCGTCACTGGGGTTGACCAGCTTGTAGCGTGCGCACAGCGAAGGGATCTCTTCGCGTCCATGCAGCTGCCCGATGCTGGGCGTATTGCCGTCGGGGTCCTTCAGCACCTCATCGAAGAAGGCAATGGGGACATCCGAATCGCCCGAGATCAGGTGGGTATATTGCCTGGCACGACGACGGAAAGCCTCCTGTTGGCTCCACGACACGTAGCATTCCTTGTAATACTCTTCATCAAATTGCTCTTTCGAGGGCTCCTCTACGTCTGTCCAATAGTTCATCTCAAAAAAGGACATCCGCTTGATGAGGAATATCGGCTTGGGAACGGTGTCGGTCACTTCACCGAGGCTATCGGTGGCAACTGTACCTGAAGTCTGTCCTTCGGACTTCCCTTTCTGCTGGCAACCTGCCAGTACCGCCATCGCGCAGATGGCCAAGAGTGCAAATCGTTTCATCATTTTCTTATAAATTTATTGCCGTCCCACTGGAGCTTCTCCTGCTTCACACCCGACGGCGTATAGTGCTTCACCACGATGTCCTTGCCGGTGCAGGGCAGCGAAAAGACAACAGTAGCCATATCCTCCAGATCAGAGTAGTCTCCGCTGATGATATCCGGGAGTGTTGCCTGATTCATGGTTTTCTTTTGGTTATCGTAGAGGCTGAACATGTAGCCGTCGTACTGCGAACATACGTACATGGAGTTCTCGTCGTAGGTGGCGATGCTCTGTGCAATGAGCTTATGTTGGCGATCGGCACAATTCCAGTAGCACATCTCTGCCACCGAATAATCCCCTTCATCCCATTTCCTTTCGTAGCGCATATAGCCGCGATTCTTGTCGAGGAGGAACGTGGTGTGCGAAGGCAATGTCTTGTTCATCCTGTAGCGATGCCAGGCCGCACGTATGTCGCCGAGCATTTCAGGCAGCACATCGCCATTGCTGAAGCAGGTTTCAACGAAGTCGGCGATGGTGGGTTCGGCAGCCTCTAATTGGACCTGGATATAGTATTCTCCTTCAATCTCGACGGGACCGCAGTCGTAGCACTGTGTGTTCTTTTTGCTGAGCCCGAATTTCGAACCATCCCAGGCAAACCGATACTCTGTCGCATCATCTCCGTAATACTCGATCACCTCAAGCTCGTCCCCCGTCTGGGGCAGCTCATGGATGTGCATCATGTTAGGGTCTGTCACCTTGGGCAACCCTTCGATGGCCTTCTCATCGGGAGTAAGTCTGCAGGCCTGCGGGTCATAATCATAACTGAGGAGCAGTTCCACATCAAATCCGTCGTGACTGCCCAGCATGACGACGAGGAGACTATGTCCATTGGCACGCCGTCTGCAGCAGGCTTGCATCGTTCCGCTGCTTTCATCGTCAAAGAACACCTCGACGTAGCCATTCCTGGCGTCATACAACCCCGAGTAACCCGACTCCCCGTGGAGCATATCCTGCGTCGTGCCCTTGGCCACCATCTTAAGTGCATCGCCCACAGCGTTGGTGTGCCATGTGCGGTCGAAGGCACGAAGCATCACGGGAAGCGAACCATCGTTAACATCGCGGATCGTCACTTCAGTCCATTGCTGCCCAATCTCCTCGAGCGAGCGGGCGGTTTGTGCCTGCAAAGTCGTCAAACCTGCCATAATAAACAATGCATTGATAAAATGTCTCATCATAGGATATTTTCCTCTGGGTTGTACTTCTCTTCGCCGATGAATCTTCCACTGTACGTGAAGGTCTTGATCACCGAGTAGCGACCACCTTCAAGATAGTAGCGATAATGGCTCAGACGAATATAATTATTCTGAATGTCAAAATCGACGAACCCCTCGTTGGTAGGCAACTGGATGATGCGTTGCATGTAGAAGTCGTAGATATACGACCAAATGTTGCGTCCATCGGGACATCCTTCCACAAAGACCTTGCCTGGAGCATTCGGAATGAGGAAAACCTGGTCACAATCCCCGGCAGCTATCTGCTCAAGGGGAACTTCGAGAGCGTTGACATCAGTCATCTCTTCCCATCGAGGCTCAGCGTCATTGTTCGTCTGGATGAGGAAGATCACCTTGCCCGTCTCCTTGTCCCTGAGCCACAGCGACCATTGGCTCGCATGATCGTCGCTGACCTCGATGTCGAGGTTCTTGTACAATTCAAACGAGCCCTTGCTGTCACACAGAATTGCAGTCTTTGGCAATGTCTGCAGGATGCCCTCAGGCATCGTGGCATCACTCCAGTTGTTATTGGCGATGCTGTCACCAGCCGTCTCGATGCTGTCACCAGCCGCCTCATTGCTGTCGTTGCTTTCCACGGCTTCAATCGATGTTTGGGCCGAAGCATCACCTTCGGCCGACTCGCTGGTCTGTCGTTTCACGCAGCTGCACATTACAACCACGAGCAGAAGTGAACAAAGTGTCGTATTCCTCATAGGCCAAAAATCAATTCTCTAATTCTCTAATTCGTGATAAAAAGAAATCGTGACAAACAGGGATCACCAGTCGTCATCATCATTGCCCACAAGGCCGTGCTTGATGGCTTCCTCTACCTTGTCGAGTACCGCGTTCGAATAGGCATGGGTCATGACGAGTGCCTTGGCACAGGTACGTTTCTGCATATCCTTGGGCACGAAGGGATAATGATGTGCAATCTCCCACCGCTCGTCATAGAGATTGGCATTGGTTTTGTCGCCGGCCTTGCGCTTCGAGTCGCCGTAGGTGCGTTCATCGGGTTCGGCAAGGCTGAACCAACCGCCACTGATGTCGGTCAGGATGTCATAACTCTGAACGGTATAGGTTACGCGCACGCGTTCCTCTTTTATATCTATACGGATCACAGGTGTGATGCTCACCGAATAGGAGTTGATGGTGCCGATATGCTTCACAATGTTCTGAAGGGTCGATGTGACGATGATGCAGCCTGCCTCTTTGTCATTAAGCGTGATTGCCTGCTTGTCCTGAAAGGTAGCTACAGCCCAATAGTTGAGCGCCACGTAGAGTTGTTGCTTTGTCTTGCCAGGTGCTTGGATAATCTGCTGGTAGGTAAGGCTCTCGTTCTTGTCGAGCGTAAGTGTCTCGGCAAGGTTGGCGGCAGCATCGAGCCACTTGTCACCGTAACGTTCCTTGGCATACTGCTCAAGGTCAGCTGCCTTCATAATCTGGGCATCTACATGCATTGTAGCCATTATGGCGGCTACTGCCATCAAAAGAATCTTTTTCATTCTTATTTGCTTTTTAGAATAGTATCTATATTATCTATAGGAACTATAGTTACTATAGTCACTATACCCCCAATTATTAATTGTTATTTGTTAATTATTAATTGTTAATTGAAATTGTTCACCTTATCTCCCTTTCAAACGATTCAGTCTTGATTTTTCGTATCTGCTGCACCTGTCGGGGTGAAAGGTAGGGATGGGAGTCAAAATAGTTTTTCTTGCAACTGTCGGCAAACTCCTCAATCCATTTCGACGAAAATGTCGTTCCACTGATGAACATCCTGATGATACCAAAGGCAAGTAGCAGGATGGCCACCAGGCCTATGGCATAAACCATCTGCATCCCTGTCGAGGATCTCAGGAATATGCTCAAAGCATATCGCACCTCATCCATTCCTCTGAGCGCCACCAACCCACCAGCCAGGGCCAATATGATAAGCACAGTCAACGTGTTCATCAATGGAGTGCGCATACGTGCCTCCCTTCTGTTGGTCTCTTCGTGATATCGGCGCTGCAACTCTCCCCAATCGACCGTGCTGAAGAACGACTGATAGAGTTTGTAGTCGGGACGTTTGCCCTCGTCAATCTCGATGATGCCACGCTGTTCGTAGTCCTTCAGATATGTCAGCAGTTGTTCGAAGTTCTTGGGTGCAAATGCATGACGTCGTGCCTGATCGACGAGGAAAACTACTTCACCAGGTTGGACCTCGAAGGCCAGCATCATCTCCTCGAAAATCACTGGGGTGCAGACGAAATCCAACTTGCCAAGTTCAACATGCAGTCGCTTAACACCTTCTTCGAAACTCCATTTACCCATCGCCTGAGCGCCATTCCCTTTCTTTTGGCACACCATCCCGTTGCGTTGGAAGATGATCACCTCATCCTTTGCTGCTTCGTCGAAGACTATCCATGTCCGGTTGAAGAGGTCTGTCTCAGGCGTAATGGTCTGTCCAAATATCCTGTAGCTTCGATAGGTAACCAAGTTATATATTTTCATGCGACAATTATCAATCGTTATTTGCAATTGTTATTTGATTTTGTCTTGCAAATATCAAAACAAAATCTTAATTCTCCAAATTTTCAAAAAAAAAGTAGGGGTATAAAGACAAAATAAGAAGAAACTTTTGGATTTTGACAAGGAAAGATGTATCTTTGCGGTGCATCTTTCGAATCTTTATTCGCAAATTAGGGCAAATGAAATACGTATCGATTATGCCTCTCACCCTTCGAACGATGATAGGCTTAGGGCTTCTCCTCTCCTTCTTCACCTGTTGTCAGTCAGACAAGGAGAAAGCCCTCATCACAGGCTCCATCGACCAATGGTCACCAGACTGCCATCTTTTCCTGGGCATCACTGCCGACGACGCAAAGCATTCCATCATGGCTGAAATTCCCGTCGATGGCGATGGCTCTTTCAGCCGAAAGCAATCGGTCGAGAAGCCTACCGTTGCTTCCATCATCGTCAATAGTCCAGGTTTAGGCACAAACCGCATCTCGGTCTTTCTCGAAAAAGGGAAAACATTGACCGTAGATCTTCGTCAAATCCAGCCGACCGACAACAATTCTTTCGACATCGAGCCCACTTTCGGGGGTGACCTGCGAGCTGAATCCGAGTTCGTAAACGACAATGCTTCTGTCGATCCTCGTGATTTCACTACGTTCCATGACTTCAAGGACAGTGTGGACCGTTTCTATGCCGACCGCTTGATTCGTGCCAAGGAGATAGGCAATCCCGCCTTCGTCGATCAATACATCGCCGTCTACGATCCTATCAATCACAATGCACGACTCGTGAACTACATCACTCACGATGCCAACCTCGATTCGGTCGAAACCGCCTACATGGACTTCATCAATGCCCTCGACTTCAACGATCCCGTCAACGAAGACGCTCTTCAGCAGTTTCTGATCACCTATGGCCGCCACGTGCAGAAGAAGAACCAGGGAGGTAGCGCTACCATGCCTGCCCTCGAAGAACTGACCCGACGCACGCAGAACCAGAAGATGCTCGACAATATCTCCTCCCACCTGATGTTCTTCTTCTTGATGATCGACACTCCCTATGTCGAAAGCGTTTGGGCCAAGTACAACACAATCTGCAAGGACAAATCCCAGATCGACGAACTTCGTCCACGCTACGAAGCACGCAGCAAGGAACTCAAGAAAGCTAAGAATCAAAGAAAACATTAATTCCCATAATCCCCAGACCCAAGGCCCCCTCTAGTCCTCCTGCATAGGGGGAAGAATCAAGCCCGAACAAGCAAGTCCTCCCCCTTTAAGGGGGACCGAGAGGGTCTCCTTAAACCCATTAACCCTATGAAACGTCTCCTTCCCTTCCTCATTCTCGTCCTCCTCTCCTCCTGCAGGAATCCTCAGTCACAGCCCGTCCCGGAAAGATGGAATCTCCAGCTCTACCAGATGATGCCTAACTTAGTTCATCGCAATTGGATCGTCATCACCGACATGGCCTATCCCTGGCAGTCAGGATCGGGCATCACAACACTCTTTGCCAACGAGCCCTATCCTGCCGTCCTGAAGGAAGTGAAACAGATGATCGACGATTCTCCACATGTCTTTGCGCACGTCTATCGTGACAAGGAGCTCAACTTCCTCACCGATGAAGACGTCGAAGGCATTTCCACCCTGCGTGCCAAAATGGACAGTATCTGTGGCGACGAAGTGCAAAGTGTGCCTCACGAGCAACTCATTGCCCGCCTCGACGAAGCAGGTCGTCTATACAACATCGTCATCATCAAGACTCCGCTCACCATGCCCTACACCACCACCTTCTTCCAGCTCGACTGCGCCTACTGGAACGACGACCAGCAGAAGAAGCTCGACCAGGCTATGTCAGAATAATCTAAATAATCAGGACCTGCTAAAAAAGTCCCCCTAAGCAGGGGGATTTAGAGGGTCAGCACACAAAAAAAATAAACTGGCCTCACGGTCAGTTTATCCTATAATAACACTATCTATACCTTAGAATAAAACTAATACCATTAATAAACATCGAATGTATAACTAAACCTTGCGATAAAAACATTCTTGTTTGTTAACGATTGGGGGATTACCCATCCTCCTTTCGGCGGTGCAAAATTAGCGAAAAAAGCACCAAGCGTATGTAACTTTTGTTGCAAATGATAAAAAAAATGGTTCCTGTACAAAATTATATATAAAATGGACAGAAATCCATCACCATTTTTACCCAATTTACCCCAAAAGTTCCCCTAAGCAGGGATTATTGGAGGTCTTCTCTCAACTTCGAAGGGATTTGCTTGCCCGAATTGACACCCATGTTCTGCAATGAATCAAGACGCTTGATGATGTTGCCACGTCCTTCGTTCAATTGCGACTTGGCGAGGTCGTAGCTCCTTTGGGCTGTCTGCAATTGTGCACCGACCTTCTCGAAGGTCTCTGCAAACACGCAGAATTTCTCGTAGAGTACGGTTGCCGTCTCGACGATGCGTCGGTCGTCCTCTTCGCGATGTTCGATCTTCCACAACTGGTAGATCAACGTCAAGGCAAGCATCAGGTTTGTCGGGTTGATGAGCAACACACCTTTGCGAAAAGCCTCGTTGGCGAGGTTCTTGTCCTTCTGCATCGCAAGGATGTAACTGCCCTCGTTGGGCACAAACATCAGCACCGTAGGCACGGCATTGGGGACGAGCTTGCTATAGTTCTTGTCAGCAAGTTCGCGGATGTGCGTCTTTATCGACACCAGGTTGTCACGTTCAGCCTGCTGTCGTTCAGTCTCATTTGTCGCATTCACGTAGTTATAATAGCCGGTCAGCGACACCTTCGAGTCAATCACGATGTTACGCCCGTCCGAACAATGCACCACCACGTCGGGGCGCAGGTTGTTGCCCTCCTCGTCCTTCACGTTCCCCTGCACCTCGTACTCGCTGCCTTCGCGCAGACCACTGTTCTCCAGGATCGTGGCCAGCAGCTGCTCGCCCCAGTCGCCTTGCACCTTTCCGTTGCCGATTAGTGCTTCGGTCAGACGCTGGGCTTCTGTGCCAAGCCGCAGTGTCCCGTCGAGCATTGCCTTCATCTGCGTCTCGAACGCAGCCGAATTTCGGTGGTTGCTCTCCCTGCTCTCCTCAAAGGCATTCTTCATCTCGGCCAACTTCTCGCGCAGCGGTGTCAACAGGGCATCCATCTGCCTCGTGTTACCTTGTTCAAGGGCCGCCTGTCGTTCCTCAAGAAGCTTCTGGGTCGCATTCTGCATCTGGTTGCTCAGTGCAGTCATCTGCTGCTCCTGCAATTCATGCAGCACATTGAATTGAGCCTGATAACGTTCCTGCATCTGCTGCTTCTCCTCACGATGACGCTGTTCCATGCGCTCCAGTGCCTCTGTCTGCTCCGCCTTCGTACGTTCAAGCAGGTCACGAGCCTCAGCCTTCGCCTCGTCCAGTCGTTTGGTGGCTTCGTCTTTCTGATCAGCCAGCACACGGGTCGAAATCTCCTTCAGTTCTGTCAATCGCTGTCCCAGCAGCTCCTTCTCTCTATTGGCAATAGCCAGTTGCGACTCCACCTTGCCCTTCCCAACGTGATGAGCAACCAGTGCAACCACCACAAGCAGCACGACAAGGCCAACTACACCTATTATAATATAATACTCCATACAAAAAATAAACTTTCAAGCCACAAAGATACGCAATTTTTCGTCAAAAAGCAACAAAATACGAAGAAAAACTTTAAAACTCTGCGAAAGCTTGTTTTTCTCAAAAGAATTCATTAATTTTGCGGCGCACATTTCAACGAGTTACGTTCTTCACATCTGATAACGATTCACACAATGATAGCATCTTTCCCCAAGCATCTTTTTTCCGCACTGCTTCTGTATGTCTCCATCATTGATGCAGCCCTTGCACTGCCTGCCCACAAATTCACCCAGTACACCTCCGAAGACGGTCTGGAGGAATACGTGGTGCAGAACATCCTGCAGGACCATCAGGGCCTGATGTGGTTTGCCACATGGGATGGGCTATACAACTACGATGGCTACAAGTTCCGTCGCTTCGAGGCAGGTCCCAATGGCATCAAACCCACCAATAGCCGCCTCGACCAACTGGCCGAGGACCGCTACGGATATCTATGGATGGTGTCCTACGATGGCATTGCCTATACTTTCGAGCCACGCCTAGAGCAGTTCGAACAAATTTCCTCCGAAGCTCATCAGGTCAAAACGTTGACGCTGATGGATGACGGCACGACATGGCTCATCACGCAGCAGCAAGAACTGCTGATAGCACAAAGGGACTCGGCAAACAAGGAGGTTTCCGTACGCGACTTCTTTGCATCCTACGACCTGATGAAGCCTTCTCGCATCAACGATCTGAAGATGGACAGTCAGGGCCGCCATTGGATACTTACCGAAGAGGGTGGCTTCCGCTACGATCCGACAACCGACAAGGTGTCAATCATCACCAACCAGACCTGCTACGAGTTTGTCGAAACCGATAGCATCTATTACATAGGTTCAAGAGATGGCAAGATTCAGTATATCCGCAAAGGCGATCGTGAGGTGAAGACCCTCCAACTCGATACCCGTTCCTCCATCAAGCTTCTGCGCCATCACCCCTCGGGAGGCCTTGTAGCCTGCACGGCAACCGATGGTTTCTTCCTCGTTCCTCTGCCGCTCGACAAAGCAAGACACATAACTACAGCCAATTGCAAGGCGCTGGGCGACAATTCCATTCACGACATCTACATCGACCGATTGGGCCAATTGTGGATACGCACCTACAAGACGGGTGTCGTTCATTTTGACCCTACGAACGACTCTGCCCGACACTTCATCCTTCACGGTGTCTATGGCTATGAAATAATCGATTCTCGCGAAGACCAAATGGTTGTCGAAGACGTCGATGGCCAGCTTTGGATACATCCCTCTGGTGGTGGATTGGCTTGGTACGACCGCGACAAGGATGAACTCGTGCCATTCTACAATCCCAATCTGCAGAATCGCTGGAGCAATGCCAACAAACTCACCTCCCTCTACAGCGACAGCCAAGGTAACCTGTGGTTTGGCTCCTATGGCAATGGTTTGGAGAAAGTCTCATTCGGCCAATACCCCTTCGCCGTTGAGAGTTATGACCGTAAAGCACTTGATTTTGCAGGCAACAACATTCGCGCCATTCTGCAGGACAGCGACGGTTATATCTGGGCAGGATGCAAAGACCGTGTGGTTCGAGTCTATGACTCCAACTTTCGATTTGTAGGCAACCTATGCCGCGATGGCAGTGTACGCACGGACAGGGAAGACGGTCTGGGCTTGGCATACGGATTCCTGCAGAGCCGCGATGGAACGATATGGATTGGCACGAAGGGCAATGGTCTCTTTATGCTCACTCCTTCTAAAAACAAGACCTCAAACTCCAAGGGTCTCTCCTTCCAGCTCCGTCAGTTCACATCATCCGACGACAACATCTACAGCCTCAGCAGCAACGAGATTTACAGTCTCTACGAAAGTTCAAGCGGTCGAATCTGGATAGCCACCTTCCAAAATGGCATCAACATCTTGGAACGCGACGAACAAGGTATTCCCTCCCGTTTCTTCAGTACACGCAATAAGCTCACCTCCTACCCCCTTATCTCATGTTATCGCGCTCGTTTCATCACGGGCGACCGGCAGGGCAATATCTGGATAGGCACCACCGGTGGACTCCTTTCCTGCGCCGAGAACTTCATATCTCCCGACAAGGTCTCTTTCCATCGTTATCACCACGACAAGAACGACCCGACAACACTCAGCAGCGATGACGTACATGGCATCTGCTTCACCAACGACGGCCGTAGTTTCATCTGCACCTTTGGAGGAGGTCTCAGCGAGATGAAGCTCGCATCCGACGGTACCGCGACATTCCAACGTTTGGGAAGCCCCGAACAGGGCGAAACCGGTGATGTAGTGCTCTCTATGCTGCAGGACCGCAGTAGCCGTTCCTCCGACGAGGCCAAAGCTAATCTGCTATGGTGCGCTACCGAAGACGGGCTCTTCAGTTACAATCTCCTGTCGGGCAACATAACCAATTACCGTGCACGTCTCTTCCCCATTCGTTTCACCATCAACGAGGGTCAGGCCATCCCGCTTCAAAATGGAGAATTGCTGTTCAACACTACACGCGGACTCCTGCACTTCCACCCACGTTCGCTTGACATCGACCAGTTCGTGCCACCCATTCATTTCAACAACGACTCCATTCTGCTCCAACCGGGGCAGCGCAGTTTTGTGGCACGCTTTGCAGCCCTCGACTACGTAGCGCCCGAGGTCATCACCTACGCCTACCGCCTCAAGGGATTCGACGACGATTGGACCTACGTGGGTACCGGTCACACCGCCACCTACACCAACCTCTCGCCCGGCCAATATCAGCTCGAAGTGCGTTCAACCAACAGTGGAGGATTCTGGGTCGATAATGTCCGAAGCCTGCCTGTCGAAGTAAAGCCCACGTTCGGCGAAACAAATTTAGCTACCGTCTTGAAGTTTTTAGCTGCCTTGGCGTTACTGGCTCTCATCATCGGCATCGCCATCGTCATCTATCGTCTCAAGCATCAGGTCAAGGTCGAAGAACAATTGACCAACATGAAGCTGAAGTTCTTCACCAATGTCTCTCACGAACTGCGCACGCCTTTGACCCTCATCACCGGCCCATTGGAGCACATCCTCCAGCGCAAGGACCTGACGCCCGAACTTGCCGAACAACTTGGCATCGTCTCGAGCAACGCTACCAAAATGTCACATCTCGTCAGCCAGATTCTCGACTTCCGCAAGATACAGAACGGCAAGATGACACTCACGGTCGAAAACTTCGACTTCGTCCCCTTCGTGGCTCGTCAGGTCAACGACTTCCGTCTGCTGGCTCAGACCATGCAGATCGACCTTATCTACGAACACAAGGTGGACACTCTCCCCATCTGGGCAGACCCCGACAAGCTTGCACAAGTGGTAAGCAACCTCCTGAGCAATGCCTTCAAGTTCTCCCACACCGGTCATCCTATCCGCGTCACTGTCGAAGAGGCCAAGGGCAAGGCTATCCTCTCAGTACGCGACTATGGCGTAGGCATCAATCGCGAGGGACTACAGCATCTCTTCGAACGTTTCGGCAGCAAATTGCGACATACGCCATCGGGCATGGAAAGTACCGGCATCGGACTGTCCCTGACCAAGGAACTAGTCGATCTTCATCACGGGCAAATCACCGTCCACAGCCAGCCCAACGTCGGAACGTGCTTCACCATCTATCTGCACACCGGTCGCGAGCACTTCGCTCCCGACACTGAATTCATTGTCAGCGACAACCTGAACGTCACGCCTTCCGAAGCCATTCTTCCCAATGCCGAAACCACCACTGTCAACTCCGACATGACCTTGCTCGTTGTAGAGGACAATGACGAACTGCGTCGGTTCATTCGTCAGATCTTCGCCTCGAAGTACCAGGTGTATGAGGCGGCCGATGGCATCGAAGGTCTGCAAAAAGCAACCGAACTGATGCCCGACATCGTCATCAGCGATGTCATGATGCCGGGCCTCGATGGCTTCGGATTGGCCCAACGCATGCGTCAGGACCCAGGCTTATGCCACATCCCCCTCATCCTCCTGACTGCCTTGGCCGATACCGACAACAAGCTCGAAGGACTTCGCTCTGGTATCGACGACTACATCACCAAACCATTCAGCGCATCCTACCTCATGGCCCGTGTCGAGAACATCCTGCAGAAACGACTTCTCCTCCAGCAGTACTATCAGCACCGTCTGTCAGCAGCTGTCGCTCCTCATTACACGGCAATGAAGGAGAACCTTACTCCTCAACCTGTCATTTCCGCCGAGCTTCTCTCTCCTGCCGACCAGCGGTTCATCGATACGGTCATCGCCGACATGCAGCAAAACCTTGCCAACGCCGACTATTCGGTCGATGATATGGCACAAGCCACCAGTATGAGCCGTAGCGCCTACAACAAGAAGATCAAGGCCCTCCTGGGCCAGACTCCCAGCGACCTGCTGCGCGATGCTCGCATGAAACGCGCTGCAGAGCTCATCGATGACGGTCAGCGCAACATAGCAGAGGTGGCCTACGAAGTGGGCTACAACGACCCTCATTACTTCGGCAAGGCGTTCAAGGCATATTATCAGATGACGGCCACCGAATGGAAAAATCGAAAAAACCAGCCGTAGCTCACGCCACTGCTGGTCCTTTTGTGAGTAAAAATGATTTCTTTAACTAACGATATTTTATACTATACACACATATTATTATCTATTAAAACACCAATCATTTCAAGTTTTCGTCCAAAAATGCCTTGGCAGCCTGCTGAACCTCAGGACCGCACCAATGCGACATATCCCATAGCTCGGTCTTGAGCTTGTCGCCTGCGCCCTGTCCATTCCACACGCTGTGCATGTAGTCATATGCCTTCTGCACACCCTCGGGATGGAAGAGTTTGTCATGCTGTCCGTTGATGAAGTACATTGCCTTCGGACATGCCATCGATGCAATGTGGGGATAGTCCAGATAGCGTTTGATGCCGGGCAGTGTATTGGCAAAACCGCCAAACTCGTTGCCGTATTTCCACGAGCATTGCACGTCGGTGGTCACCATCCAGCAGACGGCAACCCCCACTTTCACCTTGTCACTCATCGCCGCAAGCATCCAGGTGCGATAGCCGCCCATCGAATGCCCCATGCAACCGATGCGTTCCTTGTCAACCTCCGGCAAAGTGGCCACAAAGTCTGCCGTATAGATGTCGTCGTAGGTGATGATACCGCTCCAGCAATAGCCCAGTTCCATCAGGTTGCCTGCCATGCGCATGTGGGTGTCCACCCGACGTCCTTCGCGACGTCCGCGGTCTCCCCAATAGAGTGCATCGGTCACAAAGACGGCATAGCCCTGCCTTGCAAGGTAATCGCCCACATACTGCCCGCCATAGCATTGCGTCTGCCACCATTCGGCATCCTGCGCGATGGAATCTGCACAGGCAAAGGGTCGCACCATCTTCTCTTTTCCGATCATATAGTGTCCCCCGTGGTCATGCAAAAGAATGACTGTGGGGAATGGTCCCTTGCCCTCGGGCACCAGGTAATACGCTTCTGCCCGTGTAAAGGCCGAAAGGTTGAACCTTAGCTTGCGTGCCTCGTAGCCCTCGCGCCTTTCCGTTGCCACCACTTCCAGCTGGTAGTCAGTCGAAGCAGGTGGTGCCAGCTGCATCGCATCGAGCACACAGTGCCGTGCTTCGACCCTCCAAAGGTCAAATGACTTGATGGGACTGTTGCCCCAGGCCATCGGATAGGTCAGTGTCTCTTGCATCTGGTCGAGGCAAGCAGGGAACTCGCGCTCGAAGCCATAGTCGAGAAAAGGCTGTGCATTGGCCGTCGTCAACGCGACAGCCAATGCAGCCAATAAGGCGGTTGTTTTCATTCAGGGAAAATCAATAACCGGGGTTCTGCTTCAGATTCGGGTTGGCAGCGATCTGCTGGGCAGGAATTGGGTAGAACTGGGTGTCGCGGGTGGCATCGGGTGTTGGTTTCCACCAGTTGGTAGCTGTGAAGAACGAACCGAAGCGCTGCATGTCGCGACGACGCTGGCCTTCCCAGATGAACTCGTTGGCACGTTCGCGCTCGATGTTGTCGAGGGTGAGCTCGGCAGCAGTGAGATCACGCAGTTCCGAACGGTTGCGCACCTGGTTGATCAGGCTCAGTGCAGTATTGAGGTCCTTGTTCTGGCGAACCAGTGCTTCGCACTTCAGCAGCAGGACGTTTGAATAACGGTCAAGCACATAGTCGTTGTTGAGCGAATTGCCCTTGGTTGTTCCTCCCACTGGGGTATATTTCAGTACGATGTAACCCTCGTCGGTCTTCGAGTCACGCTTGTTGGTCATGGGTTTCAGGACGAGCTGGTCAGCAGGGTTGGTGACAACCTTTCCGGTAGCATCAATCATATTGCCGTTCAGGTCGAACTGTGGACCATATTCCAGGAGTTCCAGGCGCTCGTCACCTTCTTCATAGCGGTTCAAGGCCTCATCGCTGAAGCTGTAGCCGCGAGCACCATAGGCAGTGCAGCCATACTTAGCCATGTCCCATTCGCCGTTCGAGTAGAGCCAGAATTCGTTGCCTCCCACATTCTGGTTGGCATCGACGGCAAAGCCTGAAATGACCTCCGTCGATTTGCCCTCGTAATCCTCACGGAAGCAATAACCTACGTGCTCCTCAAGCTTATAGGCACCCGTATTGATGATCTGGTTGCAAACATTCTCACAGTCTGCCCAACGTGGGGTACCTGTGTAGAACTCGCCCATGATGTAGAGCTGGGCCAGACGGCAGAGGGCAGCCTCCTTGGTGAGACGTGGATAGTAGCTCGCACTTACGGTGGTTACCGATGGAAGGGCGGCAGCAGCCTCCTTCAACTCGGTCTCGATGAAGGCATAGACGTCAGCTACAGGGGAGGTCACGGGCAGATTGTTGGCATCGACCTTTGGTCCTGTGAAGACGGGGATGTTGCCCCAATATTCCATGGCCCAGAAGTATTCGATGGCACGCAAGGCACGGCACTCGGCAATAAGACCGGCAAACTCGGCAGCCTTTGGCGAAGCCTCCAATGAAGCAATCACGGCGTTGGCACAACCGATGCCTGGGAAGAGGGTATTGCCCCAGCAGCCCTTCAGGCGCTCGTTGGTAGGTTTGCAGGCATGCAATGCCATCTCGTCCTGGTTGTCGTCCCACCAGCCACCTCCACGACCTGGGCAGAACAGCTCGTCGGTCGAATACTCGCCCACACGCCATCCGTCACCGCCGGCACGTACCATGTAGCTAGTGTAGTGATAGACGCCTGCCACCGACGACAGGGCCTCACTCTCATTCTGATAATAGGTGTCGGGCGAAAGCTGACCATACAGCTCCTCGTCCAGATCGGTGCAGCTGGTGCCCAAAAGGAGCACACCCATCGAGCAAACTGCAATACCTTTGATCATATTGTTGTATTTCATCGTTTTCAGCTTTTATTTGGTTAGAATGTTAAGTTAAGACCCAAAGTGAAGGTGCGTGCACGTGGATAGCTCAGGTAATCCATGCCAAGGGTTGACATACCATTGCTGGTGATGACCGAGCTGACTTCAGGATCGAGGCCCGAATAACCGGTGATGACAAAGAGGTTCTGTGCCGAAAGGCTCACGCGGGCATGACTGATGTGCATTGCCTTGACTGCAAAGTCATAGCCGATGTTGAGGTTGTCGAGTCGCAGGAACGAAGCGTCCTCTACGAAGCGCGACGAGAAGGCCTTGGGTTCGCCGTAGGTGATGCCCGAATCAAGGGCTTCGCGCAGGATGTTACGTCCTGGCAGGTTGCCCGTGTACATCAGGTTGTTGGCCGTACAGTTATATACCTCGTTACCGATGGTGCCGCGCATTACGATGCCCATCGACCAGTTCTTGTAGTGTACGTTGGTCGTGATGCCGTACGAAAGGTCTGGCATGGCGCAACCGATCTCGCCTACCCAGTCGCTGCCGTCATCGTTCTTGCGATAGGTCTCCTTGCCATCGACGATGCCCAGGTACTCTTTGCCCCAGAAGGTGCCGATCGAGTAACCCTCCTTGATGCGCTGCGAATAAGAGCCCGAAAGGCCCTGACCCTGGCAGGCTGCGGTGAGCACGTCGTCGCCCGTCCACTTGTCGTTCGAGAGACTGGTCACCTCGTTGGAGTTGTGGCTCATGTTGAGCGAGATGTCCCAACGCCAGTCCTTGGTGCGGATGATGTCGGCTGCAATCTCAAACTCGACACCCTTGTTCTCTACCGAACCCACATTGGCAATCTGGCGGGTGATGAGCGAAGGTGCAGGCACATCGACGCTGAGCAGCAGGTCGTCGGTCTTCTTGTAGTACCAGTCGAAGCTACCACGGATACGGCTGTCGAAGAAACCGAAGTCAAGTCCGATGTTGTGCTGGGCGGTCTCCTCCCACTTCAGGTCGGGATTCGAATACTGTGCAGGCAGGATGATGGTGATCTTGCTGCCTCCAACGAGGTAACCATTCGACGAAGCAGCCAGTGTGTTGAGCGACTGGTAGTTGCCGATCTCCTGGTTACCGGTGATACCGAAGCTGTAACGCAGTTTCAAGTCATTCATGGCTTCCCAGCCCCAGAAGTGTTCCTGGCTGATACGCCACGATGCAGCTGCCGATGGGAAGAGGCCCCACTTGTGGTCGGCACCGAATCGGCTCGAACCGTCGCGACGTACGGTAGCGGTGAGCAGGTAGCGGTTGTCGTAGTTGTAGTTTACGCGGCCGTAGAACGAGATGAGCTTATTGCTCTCCATATAGCTCGTCGGAGCATTGAAGCTGCTGGCAGCGCCGATGTTGTAGTACTTGAACTCGTCCGAAAGGAAGCCCTGTCCGGAGGTCAAGCTACCGTTGTTCTTGAAGTACTGGTAAGAGTAACCGGCCATGGCGTCGATGTTGTGCTTGTCGAACTTCTGGTTGTACTTCAGAATAAGGTCGAGCAGTTTGGTGTAGTCCTCCATCTTCTGCATCGAGGCATAGCCGTTCAAACCTGCACCGAAGAGGTTATCCTTCGAAATATACGAGTTACGGCTCATGTTGTTGTAGCTGTAGCCCAAGTTGGTATGGAAAGTCAATGGACCCCAGAAGTTATAGTCGGCCGAAAGGTTGCCGATGAACTTGCGTGTCACACGATGGTCCTGAACCTCTTCGAGGAACGAAACGGGGTTGACACGATAAGGACGTACATCCACATAGTCGCCATCCTCTCCGAAGACTGGAAGAGTAGGATTGAAGACATAGGCCTCGTAGAGGGCGCAGGTGCCCATTTCCGAACCCACGGTACCCGAAATAGGAGCCTGTGAGGCATGCTGCTCGTTGTAGCCCATGTTGAAGTCAACCTTCAGGCGATCGTCGAGGGCGGTCTGATTGATGTTCACACGGCCGTTGTAGCTCTCCAGTCCGGAGTTTTTGATGATACCGTTCTGGTCGGTATAGCTCAGCGAAGCACGATAGCTGGTGCCCTTCGAACTGTTCATCAGCGATACGTGGTGGCTCTGTGAGAAGCCCACGCGCAGCAGCTCGTCCTGCCAGTCGGTGCTGGTGCCGCCGTCCTGCAGGGTGATCTGATTGGCTGGATCCAGGGTCTTGTTGATGTCGCTGAAGGCACGGCGGTATTCGTCGGCATTCAGCACGTCGAGCTTCTTGGCATTGAAGCTCCAGCCCATGTTCACGCCGTAGCTGAGCTGCTTCACGCCCTTCTTGCCCTGCTTGGTGGTGATGATGATGACGCCGTTGGCACCACGCGAACCGTAGATGGCGGTGGCCGAAGCATCCTTCAGCACGTTGATGGTTTCGATATCCTCGGGGTCAATCATCGAAAGGGGATCCACGGCTTCAAGGTCGAAGGCATCGGTACTAACCGACGACGAGATCTTCGTATGACTGGCTCCTGCTCCTGCATTGAGGGGCACTCCATCGACTACGTAGAGTGGGTCGTTCGATGCTGAAATAGATGTGCCGCCACGTACGCGGATAGCGCTCGATCCACCGGGCTTGCCAGAGCTCATCGTGATGTTCACACCCGAGAACTGGCCCTGCATCAGCTGCTGCGATGTCAGGTTGCTGCCGGTCTTGAAGTTCTCCGAGCTGATCGACTTCACGGCACCCGTGAGGTCGCTCTTGCGCATCGTGCCGTAACCTACTACGACGACTTCCTCGAGGTCTGCCAGGTCATCCACCATCTTGATGCGGATGTTGTTCTTGTTTCCAAGGGCAATGGTTTGTGTCTCAAAGCCCACAAACGATGCCACGAGTTCCTTGCTCCCATTGGGAACACTGAGGGTGAAGTTACCGTCCATGTCGGTCATCGTACCCAACTGGGTACCCTTGACCACTACATTGACACCTGCAAGGGGTTCCGACTGTGCGTCAGTCACCTTGCCAGTAATGGTGCGCGTCTGTGCCAGCATCACTTGTGCCACAAAAAGCATCAGGATGGTCAGCGAACACCATTTCAAGTTCGAATGGTACTGTTTCATTTTTTTGTTTGGTTAGTAATTAATTATTTAAATGTATAAGTGTTTTCTCGTTCTTTAAATATCTTTCTGCTAAAAGAAAGAATTCGGGACCCACCAGTCCTTCCCCTAAGCAGGTATTCTGCCCCCGCTGTTCGGGGGATTGAGGGGGTGCGGAGGAATGAGGGGGTCTATCTTTTAATCTCCGGTGCCCCCATTCCCACAGGCATCCAGCCATCACGTCCTGCAAGGATCTGAAGCATATCGTAGCCATCGAGGTTATCAAGCTGGCGGCTGAAGTAGGCACGTCCCAAAGGGTTGGCCCCCAGGCCTGTGCTCTCATATTCGGCATAGTGCACAGTCTCTTCGGGAGACTCATTCCCCCAAGGGTCCCAGCCCACAGGAGCAATGTGACCACCCAGTTCGCAACGCACAAACACGGCCTTGGCATATGGTCTCCACGGACGCGACAGGAACACCTCATCGACGCCCTCCCCTGCTGTCATCACGCAGTCGTAGAAGACGTAGCCGAACTTCTGTCCCTGCGGCGTGGATGGTGCGGTGAGGAATCCGTTCCCGACGCTGTGTATCTGGCAGTGGTCAAAGATGGTCGTGGCAGCGCCAAAGATGAAATCGACGGTGCCCTCCACGTAGCAGTTGTCGAGATAGATGCGGCAACCTTCCGTAAATGTATATAATGTATCCTGGAAGCCAAGGAAGCGGCAACGACGGAAGCAGCAACGGTCGGCACCCACAAGGCAAGCCACAGCCTGGCCCACGGGTCCTGCCGTGTTCTCGAAGGTGATGTTCTCGGCATAGAAATCGGGAGCATACAGATAGATGGTGGCCGATCCCGACGTGCTGGTCTCTTCGCCAAAGCGATTGGGCTTCTGTGCAAAGTCGTCGTAGCTGATCACAGCGCCATCCTCGCCGATAAGCGAGATGTTGATCTTGCAGGGCGCCACAATCACCTTCTCATGATAAGTTCCCCGCTTCACAAGGATGGTCGTGCGGTGTGTTTTACGGAATGCGGGTACGGCATCAATGGCTGCCTGCACGGTGGTAAAATCACCCGAACCATCGGCAGCAACCACGAAGTCGTACCCCTCGCATGCGTCCGTATCGCACGACGAAACAGCCGCCTCTATGGCGAGGGCTGTGCAAAATGTAGCTATCAGTGTGCTGAGGATCTTGAAGACTTTCATTGTGTGTGTTTCGATAAAACTGACACCGCAAAGGAAGCCATTTCCTGCCAACCACAAGGGCAAAATCAAATAAATTGAGGGCAAAAATATGTTATTACCCCCAATTTGCACAAAATTACCCCAAATTACAAAAGAAACCGAGCCACTAACGCAGTTCGGTTTCAAAAAATAGATGTGTAATTATTTACTAGCGATACAATGAGCGAGCGATACCTAACTCCATGCCGCGAATCTCTGCCAGCTCGCGCATACGGCCCAGGCAGGTGTAGCCCGGATTGGTCTTCTTTCCATTCAGGTCGTCGATAATCTGATGTCCATGGTCGGGACGGAGCGGGATGCTGCAACCACGTTGCTGTTCCACTTCGAGCATAGCCTTGAGGAACTCGTAGGTGTCGAGATCGCCCTCGAAGGTCCATTTCTCGTAGAAGTCTCCTTCGGAAGTTTGGGTGACTGCACGAAGGTGCACGAAGTTGATACGGTCGCCAAAGCGACGCATCATGCCCACAAGGTCGTGCTTGCCGGCTCCACCCAGCGAACCTGTGCAGAGGCAAAGGCCATTGCTCGGGTTGGGTACTGCATCGACCAGACGCTGGAAGTCTTCAGCCGACGAGAGGATACGTGGCAGGCCAAGGATAGGCATGGGAGGATCGTCGGGATGAATGACCAGACAGACTCCTGCTTCGTCGGCCACGGGACAAACTTTGCTGAGGAAGTAGATCAGGTTGCTGCGCAAACGCTCGGCGTCGATGCCCTTGTAGCGGTCGAGTTCATGCTGGAACTGGTCGAGCGTAAACGACTCTTCCGAGCCAGGCAATCCGGCAATCATCGTGCGCGTGAGGGTGCGGATCTCATCATCGTCCATCTGCTCGAAGCGTGCCTTGGCCTTGCTGATCTGCTCGGCTGTATAATCATGCTCGGCACCTGGACGTTTGAGGATGAAGAGGTCGAATGCCATGAAGGCTGCCATCTCGAACATCAGCCCGTGGCTACCATCCTCGAAGACATAGTCGAGGTTGGTGCGTGTCCAATCGAGCACAGGCATGAAGTTGTAGGTCACCATACGGATGCCGCAGGCACCGAGGTTACGGATGCTCTGCTTGTAGTTGTCGATATACAGCTGGAAGTTGCCTTCCTGCGTCTTGATATGCTCGTGTACGGGCACACTCTCCACGCCTGTCCACGCAAGGCCTGCTGCCTCGACGGCATTCTTGCGTTTCATGATTTCCTCCACGGTCCATACCTGGCCGTTGGGGATATGGTGGAGTGCGGTGATGACGCCGGTGGCTCCTGCTTGACGAATATCACTAAGGCTGACGGGATCGTTGGGTCCGTACCAGCGCATGGTTTGTTCACAAAGATGTATCATAGGGTTGAGAGCGTTAAATGGAGAATACATCAAAGCCGCCATCTACTACTGAAAGGGCACCGGTGACGAAGCTCGAAGCCTCGGAGATGAGATAATGGATGGTGCCGCACAGTTCTTCGGGCTCGGCAAAACGGGCAGCAGGGGTGTGACGGATAACGTCTGCACCACGAGCAGTGAGTGTGCCATCGGGATTGGTGAGCAGGGCACGATTCTGATTGGTGATAAGGAAGCCGGGCACAATGGCGTTGACCCTCACCTTGGGCGAGAACTTGGTGGCTACTTCGGTGGCCATATACTTGGTGTAGGAGGCAATGGCCGACTTGGCGCAACCATAGCCGAAGACGCGTGTCAATGGACGCAGTGCCGACTCGGAGCAGAAGTTGACGATGGCGCCTTCCTTCTTTTCGCAGATGACACGGCCAAAGACCTTGGTGGGCAAGATGGTGCCGAAGAGGTTAAGTTCTACCACCTTGTGAATAGCGTCGTCACTGGCATCAAGGAAGGTCTGGTCTGGAGTGATGTTGGCAGCACCCATGTTGCCTCCTGCTGCATTTAGCAGCACGTCGATGGTACCGAATTTGGCAAGGATATCCTTGCAGTTCTGCTCGAGCTTGGCTGCGTCGAGCACGTTGGTTTCAAGGAACAGCGACTCGGTCAGCTGGTTCAATTCTGCCTCAAACTGCTTGCCTACCTCAACTACGCGATCGAGGATCACCATGTGGGCTCCCTGTTCGGCCAAATAACGTGCGATGCACTGACCCAGTACGCCACAACCACCGGTAAGGACTACTACCTTGCCTTTGATGTCAAAAAGATTCTTCATGTCTATAATAATTTTTAAAAGGTGTGAAAATGGTTTATCTGTTTTGCTCGAAAACTCATCCCGAAGGACGCTTGTCGAAATTTCGCAGCAAAGATAAGGGCTTTCTGCCTAACCTGCAAGAGCTGCGTAGGCTCATTGCCTCCTTTTGACATCTCGTTTCCTCGTTTTATACGCTGATGCTCCAACTTTTGGATGGTGATTATTTCCAGGCCCCTCATAACCCTTCTTACCCCCCCCTTAACCTTTCAATTCCCTCTTAACCTTTCGCTCCGAGCTCTGCTCGCGTGGAGCGAATCGTAACAACCCCTCTTAACCTTTCGAACCCCTCTTAACCTTTCGAACCCCTCTTAACCTTTCGAACTCCTCTCAACCTTTTTCGAACCACTAATTTTGTACGTTTTTCCTCCTATTCTCGCCCTAAACGGCCCTTTTGTACGCACATTTTCAGGTTTTGCACCTACACTTTGCTGTCTTGGAGTTCAGTTCTCACAAGCTATTCGAAAACGCGCTACCTTTGCACCGTCAAAACTGATGTTATCATCACACCGAGATTCAACCAACAATACACCTTTTAAATAATTAATCATTTTATCTATGAAAAAGCAGAACCTATTCAAGCAGATTCGGTTGCTCCTGATTGCCTTGCTTTGTCTGATGACTGCCACAGCACAGACGCTTGCACAGAGCATTACAGGAACTGTAAACGATCAATTCGGCGAGCCCATCCTGGGCGCATCGGTGCTAGTGAAAGGCACTACCAACGGTTGCGTCACCGACCTCGACGGCAACTTCGCCCTGAGCGGCGTAGAGAAAGGCCAGACGCTGGCCATCTCGTTCATCGGCTACACCACCCAGGAGGTGGCTGTGGATGGTCGCGCACACTATGAAGTGACGCTCAACGAAAACAGCGAACTCCTGGAGGATGTCGTTGTCGTAGGTTACGGCGTACAGAAGAAGTCGAACCTCACTGGTGCCATCAGCCAGGTGAAGTCGGGCGACATCCAGAACCGCACCATCAGCGACGTCAATCAGTCGCTGCAAGGCAAGACTGCTGGTGTGCAGATGATCAGCACCTCGGGCACACCTGGTGCCGAAAGCACCATCCGTGTGCGCGGCTTCTCGTCCAACTCTACCAGCGACCCACTCTATGTTGTAGATGGCGTACGTGTCAACTCCATCTCAAACATCGACCCCAATGACGTAGAGAGCATGGAGGTGCTCAAGGATGCTGCTTCGGCAGCCATCTACGGTGCAGAGGCCGGCAACGGTGTCATCATGATCACCACCAAGCGCGGCAAGGCCGGTCAGGGCAAGATCTCCTACAGCGGACAGTGGGCCATCCAGAGCATGGGCCGCAAGCCCGAGGTGATGAACGCCCAGCAATACATCGACTATCAAAAAGGACTCGGCAACGACTACACCAGCCTCTGGGACGGAACCGATACCGACTGGTGTGATGCCCTGTTTGAGAACGCCATGATGCAGAAGCACAGCATCAACTTCCAGAACGGCTACGACAAGGGCAACTTCTACGTGTCGTTCAACTACACCGGCAACGATGGCATCGTGACAGGTGACGAGGATTTCTACAAGCGCTTTGCCGGCAACATCAACGGTGAATACGACGTCAACAACTGGCTGCAGGTAAGCACGCAGAATGTCATCTCCTACATGACGCAAGGTGCAGTGGCCGAAAACGACCCCTATTATTCCGTACTGCGCGGCGCCATTGCCATGGATCCGCTCACCAAACCCGTTTATGCCCCAGGCAATCTGCCACAGGATATGCAGAACCTGCTCAACAGCGGCACAACGCTGATGACCGATGCCGAGGGCAACTACTACGGCATCTCGCAGTATCAGCCGGGCGACGACATCAACCCGCTCATTGCCCTGGAGGCTCGCCGCACCAAGACGTGGAGCACCTTCGTGCAGGGCAACACGGCCCTAAACTTCAAGCCCTTCAAAGGCTTCGTCTTCACCAGCCGCCTAGGCTACCGCTTCGTGTCGGCCAACCACAGCGTCTATAACAAGGCCTATTACGGCTCGGCCAACAAGCACGAGGACCAGCCCGACATCGACTTCACCAACACCCACAATCGCTACTATCAGTGGGAGAACTTCGCTAACTACAACGTCTCGCTGAAGAAGCACGACATCAGCGCCATGGCCGGCATCTCCTTCTCGGCCGACCGCAAAGCTACCCTCGAAACCGGCGGTCGTGGCTTGCAGGCCGACGACGAGAACTACGCCTACCCCGACTACCTGTCGGGCAATGCCACAAGCCTGCTGCACGCCGGCGATGACTTCGAGACCCTCAAGTACTCCTACTTCGGCCGTCTCTCCTACAGCTACGCCAACCGCTACATGCTGCAGTTCACCATGCGTGCCGATGCCGCCGACCTATCCATACTGCCCGAGGCCAAACGCTGGGGCTACTTCCCCGCTGTCAGCGCCGGCTGGACCATCAGCCAGGAAGAGTGGTTCCCCAAGAACCAGACCCTGCTCACCAGCCTGAAGCTTCGCGCCAGCTGGGGCCAGAACGGCTCGATTGCCGGCCTCTCGAACTTCGCCTACGCCAACGCCATCGCCTCTTCGACAGGCACCTCGTTCAGCATGCAGCCCGACTATGTCAACGCCTCACTCCCAAGTTCGACGGGCAACCAGAAGCTCAAGTGGGAGACCTCTGAGCAGACCGACTTCGGCCTCGATGCCAGCCTCTTCAACGGTCGCCTGACCTTCGGTGCCGACTACTATATCAAGAAGACCAAGGACCTGATCGTGCAGAACACCGTGCCCACCTACACCATCGGCAACACCGTGTCGCCCGTCAATGCAGGCAACGTCGAGAACAAGGGCTGGGAGTTCGACCTCGGTTGGAAGGACAAGGTAGGCGACTTCACCTACGGTATCAACGCCAACTTCTCGACCCTCGAGAACGAGGTGACCTACCTCGACCCCTCCATCGCTCGCATCAATGGTTACTCCACAGGAGGCACCACTGTCTATACTGCCTTTGAGAAAGGGGAACCCGTCTGGTACTTCCGCGGCTACAAGGTGGATCACATCAACCCCGACAACGGCAATCCCGTCTATGTGGATGCCAACGGCGGACTGACCGAAACACCCACGGCAGCCGACATCCAGAAGATTGGCTCAGCCATCCCCAGCATCATGTATGGTGTCACCCTCACCCTCGGCTACAAGAACTTCGACTTTACCGCCTTCGGACAGGGCACTGCCGGCAACGACATTTACAGCTATTTTGCGAAAGCGCTACGCCCTGAGACCAACCGCCTTTCGACCTACTACACCGATGCTTGGACCACACCTGGCCAGCAGGCCAAGCACGCAAGCATGGACTACCAGCGCACCAACGCCATTACCTACTTCTACAGCAACGCGCAGATGTTCGACGGCTCCTATTTCAAGATCAAGCAAATCCAGCTCGGATATACCCTACCCAAGAGCCTCCTCAGCAAGGTCGGCGTGGAGAGCCTCCGCATCTACGGTTCGCTCGACGACTTCTTCCTCTTCACCAGCTATCCCGGCCTCGACCCAGAGGCATCGAGCGGCAACACCTCACAGCTCGGCATCGACCTCGGCAACTTCCCAACCTCCAAAAAGGTAGTATTCGGCTTTAACTTAACATTCTAAAACCGTTAATTATTTATCGTTAATTGAATTGTTAATTGTTAACTGTAAATTGAATTAAATATGAAAAATATGATCATACTGGCAGGCATTGCCTGCGCCATAGTTACGTTCACCGCATGTGAGGATCAGCTCGACGTCATACAGCACGGTGCAGTTTCGTCCGAAGCCTTCTACAGCAACGACCAAGAATGTCTCGAAGGTCTATCGGCTCTCTACAAGGACCTCGAACTGAGCTGGCCCGTCAACGATGGACACCTCGGAATGGCCATATCAGACGACTGCTACGCTGGAGGTAGTTCACGAACAAGTGACGGATGGGAACTCATCAACGAACTCAACTACGAAGCAAACAATGCTTACGTCCTCAATGCCTTCCAGACATATTATAATACCGTCTATCGTGCCAACATGCTCATCAATCACTGCACAGGGGGCACGGCGCTACAGAACCGCATCGTTAACGAGGCTAAAGTAATCCGTGCATTTACCTATCTGCGTATTGCATGCTACTTCGGCGATGCCCCCCTCATCCTCAACGAGGTGACCGACGGCAAATATCAGTTCCCGGCCTCAACTCGCGCAGAAATCTTTGCACAAATCGAGCAAGACCTGGAGGAGGCCATTGCCTCGGGCACGCTGCTCGAAAAGACCTCGGTGAACGACCAAGTGGTGAATGTCACCAAGCATACAGCACAAGCCCTGCTCGGCAAGGCCTACGTCTATGAAAGCACCTACCTCGGCACCGATCGCTGGGCAAATGCCCGTCAGAATCTGGAGGCTGTCATCAGCTCAGGCAAGTATGCCCTTGTGGATGTGGCTCACTATCAGGATATGTTCCACAACGACGGTCGTTTCAGCACCGAGAGCCTCTTCGAAACCAACCGCATCCTGGATGCCCAGAACCTTGTACGCGTTTGGATGACCTATCGTCAGGGCTTCCGTGCCAACAACGTTGATCAGTCCCAGCTCAAGGCAGCTGCCGCCGCTGGCCTGATTAACAACACCTACAGCCAGGGCTATTTCAACTCCACCCTCGACCTTTACAACACTTTCGTAGAGCTGGAGGGCGAGGACGGCGCACGTCTGCATCAGGTGCTGATGACCTATAAGGATATGGTACAGATGCCTCTCTGCCTTGGCAAGCAGAAGTATTTCTACGGCACTGAAGGCATTATGATGACAAAACTCGCTGCTCGCGACAATGAGCGCATCGCCAACCATATGTACGGCCAGGACATCGTCTTCCTGCGCTATGCCGACGTGCTGCTGCTCGCTGCCGAAGCCAACCTGCCTGCCCATGGCGGCAGCCAAGCCAAGTGCGACGACTATATGAACCAGGTGAAACAGCGTGCAGGCGAACTCAGCATGCCCGGCAACTACACCCTCGCCGACATCCAGAAGGAGCGCCGCGTAGAGCTCTGCTTCGAGGGTTCGCGCTACTTCGACCTCGTGCGCTGGAACATCATTGCCGAAGTCTATAAGGACAAGGGCAAGCGCATCCCTACGGTCTATGGTCTTTGGGACCAGAGCGACAACACGGGCAACGAACTCCACGAGAACGTCCAGGGCTACAACGTGGGCTACTTCGAAAACACCAGCCATCGCGGCTGGCAGGAGCGCTACAAGGTACTTCCTATCCCTCAGGAAGAGTTGAACGTCAATCCTCTGATCGAACAGAATGCTCTCTGGAAATAAATTGTCAGCATAATTCTCAAATCAAAAAAACTAAAACTATGCGCAATCTGCTCATCACCATCCTGCTGCTGCTCAGCGCGGCAGCAGGTGCCCAGACTCCCGTCATCGAGATCGAAGGCGGCAAGGTGCAAGGCATCGACAGTCATGAGCCTGGCGTAGCGCTCTTCCGTGGCATCCCCTACGCTGCCCCTCCCGTTGGCGAACTTCGCTGGCAGCTGCCTCAGCCCGTCAAACCCTGGCAGGGCATCAAGGTGGCCGACACCTGGAGCAACATCCCTCCTCAGCGTCAGCAGAATCCCACCTCTTTCTATTGCAAGGAGTTCTACTGGGACGATGCCTGGACCCGCTCCGAGGACTGCCTCTACCTCAACGTGTGGGCACCGAAACAGACCATCGGCCGTCCCGAGGCCAAGCTGCCCGTCGTGATGTGGGTACACGGTGGTGCCTATATGAGCGGCTACGGCTTCACCCGCCCCATGGATGGCGATGCATGGGCCAAGCGTGGTGTTATCCTCGTCACCATCAACTACCGCCTTGGCGTCCTCGGCTTCCTGCCCCACGAAGCGCTCTCTGCCGAAAGCGAACATCACGTGTCGGGCAACTACGGCCTAGCCGACCAGATCAAAGCCCTGCAGTGGGTGAGCGAGAACATCGCACAGTTCGGCGGCGACCCTGCTTGCATCACCGTAATGGGTCAGAGTGCCGGAGGTGCCAGCATCAAGAATCTCGTAGCTTCTCCTTTCTCGAAACCCTTCATCCGTCGTGCCATCATTCAGAGTGCAGGCGGTGTGGGCGAGTTCCTGTCCGATGGCAAAAAGGGTGAACGCGACTACGTAAAGGAAGGCACCGAGGCTATGAACAAGATTGGTCTGACCACCCTCAGTGCCATGCGTGCTGCTTCGCCCGAAGAGGTGATGAAGGCTCCCGTCTGGGGCATCGCCGCCCCTCACGCCGATGGCTATCTGCTGCCCGAGACCTTCGACGAAGCCGTGATGGACAACACCGTGGCCGACGTGGAGTACCTCATCGGTTGCACGCTCGACGACATCACCCAGCAGAACAAGCAGATCGATGCCTTCTGCTATGCCCGCGACTCACTGAGCCAGAAGCCCGTCTATCAGTATCTCTTCGCACGCAAGCTCCCCGGCACCGACAAGGCAGGTGCCTTCCATTCGGCCGAACTCTGGTATATGTTCAACACCCTCGGTCGCAGCTGGCGTCCCTTCACCCCCGCCGACTTCGATCTCTCGGAGCGTATGATGGACTATTGGACCAACTTCGCCAAATACGGCAATCCCAATGGCCCGACCCAAGGCTCCTGGAAACCTTTCACCCTCACCGAATCCTATGTAGAAGTACTCAACGTAAAAAACTGACATCAATATGAAATCCTATAAGAACCTCCTCTTGCCAGCCCTCCTCTGTCTGGCATCCGTCACTACCCTACAGGCCCGCGAAGTTACCTCCTTCAACCAGGAATGGGGCTTCAAGAAAGGCGTATTCACTCCTTGGGGCGTCTATCCCAACATCCGCATCCCGCAGTGCGACACACTGGTCAACCTGCCCCACACCTTCAACGAGCACGACATCATGAGCGACGAGGGCTACTTCCGCGGCGAGGGTTCGTACATGAAGCACCTCGAGGTGCCCGAAGCCTGGAAGGGCAAGCGCATCTTCCTCAAGTTCGAGGGTGCCGCACAGGTGGCCGACGTCAACGTCAATTTCACCCACGTGCTGGAGCACAAGGGCGCCTACAATGCCTTTGCCATCGAACTCACCGACCGCGTGGACTACGGCAAGGACAACATCATCACCGTCACCTGCAACAACGCCCATCGCTTCGATGTAGCTGCCCAAGGTGGTGACTACAACGTGCCCGGCGGCCTTTACCGCGACGTCTGGCTCGAAGTGACCGACGAGGATGCCTGCATCTCGCCTCTCTACTTTGGTTCCGAGGGCGTATTGCTCCACCAACGTCGCGTCACCGAGGAACGTGCCGACCTGATGGCCGAAGTGCATCTGCTCTCGAAGAGCGGCTACAAGGGCTGCGAAGTGACCGTGACGCTGCTCGATGCCGAAGGCAACACCGTCATCAGCAAGACCACTCCTTATATCAACAACGACCAGGCCATCATCAACCTTGCCATCGATCGTCCGCATCTCTGGAACGGTACCGCCGACCCCTATCTCTACACCCTCGTCACCACCCTGAGCCGCAACGGCAAGGAGATCGACCGCGTCGAGGAACAGACAGGCTTCCGCTACTTCTGGGTTGATGCCGACAAGGGCTTCTTCCTCAATGGCAAGCACATCCGTCTGCGTGGCGTCAGCCGCCATCAGGAGTGGAAGGACGTATCTGCTGCACTGACCAAGGAGCATCATCTGGCCGATTATGACCTGATGAGCGAAATGGGCATCAACGCCCTGCGCCTCGCCCACTATCCCCAGGCCCACTTCATGTTCGAAGAGGCTGACCGCCGAGGCATCCTCGTATGGGAGGAGATTCCCTTCATCTGCAATTACATTAAGGACTCGATGGACGAAAACCTCCGTTTCCAGCTCCGCGAGATGATCATCCAGAACTACAACCATCCCTCGATCTTCTGCTGGGGTCTCTTCAATGAGGTACCCGACGACCATTGCTCAATGACAGCCGAACTCAACGACATCGCCCACACCCTCGACCCCAGCCGCCTCACCACCGCCGCCACCTGCTTCGAAGGTGACTTCAACTTCATCACCGACCTGATGGGCTGGAACAAGTATGCCGGCTGGTACTACGGCACGTTCAGCGACTTCGCCACCATCTTCGACACCTGGCACGCCGAGCATCCCGACGTCAAGCTCTGCATCAGCGAATACGGTGCAGGTGCCGCCATCAGCCAGCACGTGGGCCGCTACCGCGAGAGTGACGGCTCGGACGCTCGCGAGTCCGCCCGCGGACACTGGCATCCCATGGAGAAGCAGACCGCTTCGCACATGGCCCACATCCGCATGATCGAGGAGCGGCCCTACTTGTGGGGCACATTCGTCTGGAACATGTTCGACTTCGCCTCGTCGATGCGTCGTGAAGGCGACACCAACAATATGAACGACAAGGGTCTGGTAAGCCACGACCGCAAGGTACGCAAGGATGCGTTCTATGCCTACAAGGCCTACTGGAACAAGAATGAGAAGACCGTCCACCTCTGCTCGAAGGACTACACTCAGCGTAAGGAGGCACTCTGCGACATCATCGTCTTCACCACCGCTCCTTCTGTCAAGCTCTACATCAACGGCAAGCTCGTGGGCACACAGAAGACCGATGCCTTTGCCACCGCTCAGTGGCGCGACTTCACGCTGCAGAAGGGCGAGAACCGTGTCGAGGTACGTACCGCTCACGGCAACGACTCGGCCACTTGGATAGTAGAATAACAGCCGAATTGAATAGCTGCTTTTTATGTTCGTCCGCCAGTTGATGTGAATCAGCTGGTGGATTTTCGTTTTTTTATTCCCGAAAAGTTGCAATTACAAGATTTTTTAGTTATCTTTGCAGCGCAAATCACTAACATTGCCCCGTCTTATGACTACACATACCGAAAAACTGATGCGCCAACTCACTCCACGCCGCATCATCTATTGCCTCCTGCTTCTTCTCGCCCTCGTCGCCATCCAGGCGGTTTGCTACTTCACATCGCCCGATGCTGATCATCACCTGCCCGCATCCGACTTCCTGCGAGTCGAGACCGATCTCTCCAGCCGTCAGGTACACACCCTGCGCGAGGGTGCCGATGGCTACATGTGGATTGGTACCGAACGTGGTCTCAACCGATTCGATGGCCATCGCTACCTGCAGGTCTTCGCCACCCCCGACACCTGCAGTCTCCAGAACAACGACATCATGGACGTGCAGCCCGTCATCGGCCATCCCGACGTGATGCTTGTCAAGACCTACTGCGGCACCAACCTGCTCTTCCCCGACTTCACGTCGAGGGTGCTCGATGGCAACAACGGCCTGATACGGCAATACAACGACAGCCTCTTCGTCAGCTTCGCAGGCGAGCGACTGAGCGTCATCGCCGTCGATTGGTGCCACCGCACGCGCCGCATCGTCAGGGAGCGCCCCATCAGCACCGCCTTCACCTCGCTGCAGGTGCGCTACGACTCGTGCTTCTGGGCCATCGGCAGCAATTCGGCCGAGATGTTTGATATTCAGTTGAACCACCTGAAGCAGACACCGCTGAGCTACCTGGGGCAGTATCCGCTGCGTCGCAACGACCGCGAATGCTGGGTGCTCACCTCCGAAGGATACCAGAGCATGAACCTTTCGACAGGCACGCTGAGCCACACAACCGAGACCGACTACGTGAACCGCCACATCACCCCCAGCGAGGTGCAGCTCTCCTATCTGCAGGACACCTGCATCATCCTCAAGGAGCGCAACCTGCCGGGCTTCAAGGTCTTCGACCTCGACCGCCTCACCCTCCGCGAAGAGGCGTTTCCCGAACAGGAGGAGTCGCAGATCGGCAAGGTGCTCATCGACTCGCGCCAGAACATGTGGTGCGCCTCGCGCAGCCTGGGCTTCGACGTACACTTCGCACGCCGCTCCGCCTTTTCGGAGACAGGACCCCTGAGCCACTTCTTTGCCAACCGTGGCATCACCAGCCTAACCAAGCTGGCCGACGGGAGGATATGCCTACTGCTCACACGCTCGAAGATCTACGCAAGCGATGCCCGCCAAGGCGACATCGTGGAACTCGACACCTCGACCCTGCCCTTCTCGACCTTCACCCACCTCACCAGCCCCGACGGTGGCTCGCTGTTCATCATCGGACTCAGTCAGGCCGTGGAGTGCCGCGTAGGGCAACAGGGAGAGCTCATCGTCGAACGGCAATACAAGCTGCCCTGCGCGTCGATCCACGACATCTGCCAGGACGAGACGGGACGTCTCTGGGCAGCCTGCTCGAACGGATGCTACAGCATCGACCCTGCCACGGGGCAATACAATAGCCTGATCAGCCAACTCACCAGTGCCAACATCGCCAAGCGACTGTCCGACGGGCGCATCGTCTTCGGCTCACTCTCGGGCGGCATCTCGGTCATCACGCCCTCGACGATGACCGAGCGCCACTACGACCTGCCCCTCGACAAGCCCGGCCTCTTCAGCTGCCGCGACCTCACCGAGGGTCGCGACGGCAACCTCTGGATAGCCACCATCGGCATGGGACTGCTCGAGCTGGACCTCCCGACGGGCGAAGTCACCCGCCACCGTGCCCCCAACGTCTGCGACGACATGAGCTGCCTGCTGGCCGACCCCAGCGACGGCACCATCTGGATAGGTACGCTCAACGGCCTCTCGCACTTCGACCCCACAAGCGGGCAGTTCCTCACCTTCTACGAAGCCGACGGCGTTCAGGGCGACGAGTTCTTCGAACGCTGCGCCATCTACGGCCCCGACAGCACGCTCGTCTTTGGCGGCAAGCTGGGCCTCACCCTCTTCTCGCCCTCGCAGGTCACCCCGCAGATGAGCCGACGGTTGAAGCTCTCGCAGGTACTGGTGGGCAGCCACATCCTCACCCCCGGCTATCGCGGCCACGGCTATGCCTTCGAGACCGATGCCACGGGCGAGCCCCAGCGCATCACGCTTCCCCACGACATGGAGAACCTGCGCCTTTGCCTCTCCACGCTCAACTTTGGCGACTATTCCCGGCCCAACATCATCTACCGTCTCAAGGGCTTCGACCGCGACTGGCAGTGGGCCCTCACGCCCGACATCACCTACAGCCAGCTCACTCCGGGCAGCTACAGCCTGGAGATACAGTCGAAAGACCAGAACGGCAACCTGCTCAAGGCGCTCACGTTCGACATCTGCGTCACCCCCTCCTGGTGGCAGTCGTGGTGGCTCACGTTCATCGTCTATCCACTCTTCGTCCTCGGGCTGCTGGCCTTGGCCGTCACGCTGTCGATGCGCGCCCTGCGTCGCCGTCGCCGCATCCGCGACTCCCTGCGCGAGAAGGTAGCCATCCGTTATGCCAGCGACATGAACATGCGCTTCTTCACCAACATGGCGCATGAGTTCCGCACCCCGCTCACACTCATCTCCGGTGCCAACGGGCTGATTTCCAAGGCTGGTCGCGACGAAGGCGAAAAGCACGCTCTCGACATCATCACCAACAACACTCGTCGTCTGCTACGTCTCGTCAACCAGTTGCTCGACTTCAATAAGCTCGAACACGACATGATACGCCTCAGCGTGCAGCCCGTCCACGTTCCCACCATCATCCAACAGCTTGTCCAGCTCTATCAGATTGGATTCAGCGAACGTCATATCGCCCTCAACGTCGATCTGCAGGGTGTCAGCAATCCCGTCTGGATCGACCCCGACAAGTACGACAAGATCATCGGCAATCTGCTATCCAATGCCCTGAAGTTCACGCCCAAGGACGGCAGTGTCACCATCGCTGTGCATATCGAAGGCGACTTGATGACCACCGAAGTGAGCGACACTGGCATCGGTGTCCCCGACAATATGCTGGAAGCCATCTTCGAACGCTATTACCAGACCTCCGAAGGCGCCATGAAGCAGAATGCCACCGGCATCGGCCTGTGCTATTGCCGCGGTCTGGCACGTCTGCATCACGGCACCATCATCGCTCGTCACAACACCAATGCCGAACAAGGCACCACCTTCGTCCTCACCCTCCCCATCGTGCGCGAAGCATATCAGGAGTCCGAGATCAATCTCACCATGGCCGAAGCCGTCTTCCAGAGTGCCGAAGATGCCTCCAATGCGTCTACCGAATCCCTCGAAACGCACATCGAGACACCTTCCGAACCAAGCGAAGAGACAGCCATCAGCGATTCACTGCCCACCGTGCTCGTTGTCGACGACGAACCCGAAGTCCTCAATTTCCTGCGTCTCATCCTCAGCAGCAACTACAATGTGCTCACACAAAGCAGTGCCACAGAAGCACTCGCTGCCATGACGCAGCTCAAGCCCGACCTCATCGTCAGCGACGTGATGATGCTGGGCATGGATGGTCTGAAGTTCTGCCAGCTTCTCAAGGAAGATGTTGCCTACTGCCACATCCCCGTCATCCTGCTCACTGCCAAGGCTTCGCTCGACGAACGCATCGAAGGTCTCAACGTCGGTGCCGATGCCTACGTCACCAAGCCCTTCGAACCCGCTTATCTGCTCGCCCTCATCCGCAGCATGCTCGACAATCGTCAGCGCGTCCAGCATCTCCTGGTCTCCACTGTCAGTGTCCCAAAGACCGAAACCGAGTCTTCCCTCTCTCCCCAGGATGCCGACTTTATGCAGAAGTTCTACGACTACATGTCCGAGCATCTTGCCGACGCCGAACTCGATATGGAGCAGCTACCCCGCACAATGATGATGAGCCGTTCGAAGCTCTATTACAAAGTAAAAGGGCTGACGGGCCAGACGCCCAATGCCTTCTTCAAGACCTACAAGCTCAATCGTGCCGCCGAGATGATACGCGAAGGCAAGGAGAAACTCTCCTACATCGCCGAGCTCACCGGCTTCTGCGGTTCCTCCCATTTCGCTGCAAGCTTCAAGAAGCAGTTCGGTGTGCTCCCCAGCGAATACGCCACCCGCCAAGGTTGAAATTACATTTGCAGCGTTTCAAAAATAAAATGCCATGGCTACCATCAACGTTTACGTTTGGGACCAGCCTCTCATCGAGGCCCGAAGGGGTTAACCTCTTGTTCGAGGCGACAATTTCCGAGGTCCCTCCTCCCTTTTGTCGCCATTCTCCCCAACTGTCGCCATATCCCGACCAGATTTCCAAAGGAAAATTTGCCCATCTCGCGTGGTTACCTTATCTTTGCAGTACAAAAAACCAACAAGCCGTCCATTCGAAAGCGGATGCTCCAAGTATTAACCACTAAAAAACAACTGCAATGGTAATCACAATATTCATCATCATCGAGGTCCTCTTCTCCGCCACCCTCTTCATCGGCACCCACCTCGTCGAGAAGCTCAGCGACGACGAAGTCAAGCCACCCCAGCATCGATTTACGACCAAGATCTAAGAGATCGCGGTTACAGTGTCAAGTTCATCAATAGCCTCGAACTCGAGTACAACAGGAACTTCCAGGTCATCGAACTCGATGACTAATCACTACAAACACTAACCTCATAACAAACATATAAACAACAAATTCCCCGCCACCCACTGCTGGCGAGGAATTTTTGTATTATCTCACTTTTTACCTCATCGTGTGCCCTCTTTCGGAACAATCTCAGCAGATTCAGACTCAAGCGAATCCGAAACCTCATTAGAATCCTCTTCCATCTCCTCGTCTTCCCAACCCCAGGGATCGTCCATGGTCTCCTCCGATTGCACATCCTCATCCAAGGAATCATCGTCCATAATGCAGGTGAAGACGTTCGACAAAAGGAAGAGGAACAACCAGGCCAGGAAGAGCTTCTTGTAGATGGTTTTCGCCCTCTTCATCTTTTGCGCAGTCTGCTGATCCGGAGTCTCCTCGCTTACGCTTTCCGCATCACGCGGTGGTATAGTTTCCTCCTTCCTCGCTTTCGGAGGCACAGTTTCCTCCTTCCTCGCTTTCGGAGGCGCAGGTTCCTCTTTCCGGATAGTATAGTGCGACCTCTCATCCTTGTTGTAGGATGAGCCACCGTATGATTTCTCATATTCTCCCGACCCGTTTTGATACTCCTTTTTCATAGCACATTATGTCATCAAGCAGTTTGATTGGCACAAAGATAGCGCATTTCCCCGTCATCTCCAAATCTTTTCCCGATTTTCTTTCAGATGCAGCTTTAATGTGCCAAACAACCAAACGAAATCTGCCCAAAAATATTAAATTATCATTAACAAACGACAGAAAATTTGGAACATAAAGAAATAATCCATATCTTTGCTCCGCTTTTCGAGAATCAAAAACAAACCATTAAATAACAATCAAAAACACAACTTTATGAAAAAGTCAGTTATCTTCGTTCTTACACTCGTTCTTGCAATCTGTCTTCCACTCCACCTCAATGCCGACAACGACCGGGTGATCACCTTCGACCGTCTGCCCGCCACCGCCCAAGCCATGCTCAAGCAGAACTTCGCCGACAAAACACCCCTCGCCATTACCGCCGACCGCGACGACTACAAGGTAATGTACCAGAGCGGCGAAAAAGTAGAATTCGACAAGAAAGGCAACTGGAAGGACATCGAATGCAAGGGAAGCCAAGTACCCGCCAATCTCATTCCCGCAGAGATAACAGCCAGTGTCAACGCCAAATTCCCAGGCGCTACCATCACCGAAATCGACCGTGACCGCCGCGGCTACAGCGTCAAGCTCAGCAATGGCCTCGAACTCGAATTCAACAAGAAATTCCAGATCGTCGAACTCGACGACTGATCCTCACACAGACATCACAGAAATCTAGGACACGGCCAAGGTTTCTCGTTGAATAATTATTTAAAAAGTTGAATAATTTTCAAAATTGAGTGTTCTGTTAAGTTCAACTTGCAAATACACGCTCTTGGGTGACTTTGCGTCTCCCGCCGCTATGGCATCCCTCTGCAGTGTTTTTCATGGTCTTGTATTCATGAGTCAACACATATGGGGTGCCGCGGTGGATGACCGCGAACATGCGTTCGATGAGCTTGAACTTGATTGCATTCAAGATGACACCGGGGTGCTTCCCCTCTTCCCGCTTTCGGGCAGCATACACGCTCATTTCAGGGTCGTTGTGGCGGGCACTCATCGCTCCCTGTGAGAGTTCTGCCTTGATCTGGGCATCTCCTATCCTCGACACGGTGGCCGCTCCATGGATACTGGTCCCGGAAGTGCGGGCAAAGGGGGCGACACCAGCGTAGCAGGCATACTGTCGGGCATTGCTGAAGGACTGGAAGTTGTTCGTATGGGTCAAAGTGGATATGGCGATGACCTTGCCGACACCTGGGACAGAGGTGATCAGGTCGTAGCTGGTCTTCAATTCCTCATTCCGTTGGATGACGGACTGAATCTCTGCCTCCACCGCCTCAATCTGCTGAGACAGCGCTTCCACCAGCAGGGACATCCGCTTGAAGGTACTGCCTTTCTTGTTGCTCTTATCGGAGATATATGCCTTATACTTAGCTCGTTCGCTGACGTACATGGCACGCTCCGATTGCAGCTGCTTCAATTTAAGGATATCTTCTGACGCCAGCTTTGAAGGCTTCAGCTTGTAGGCCTTCTCGAACGCAAACGTGGCTATCCTGGCACTGTCGATCTTGTCATTCTTGTCCCTTGAGATGCCCATGGAGCGCTTCATGACCAACGGACAGATCGAGCAGTATTCAATGCCTTTCTGCTCCAGGAAAGAGTACAGGTCGAGCCCGTAATGGCCGGTATTCTCCATGCAGAACATGCAGTCCTTGAGGTTGACCTTCTCCTTGCGAGCCCACTTCAGGATCTCCTTGAATCCGGTCTTGTTGTTGTCAACTTTGAGATGTGGAAATCGCTTTTCTTCCATTTTCTCAACAAAAATTGATGCATCAAGTGTTTTTTTCGAGATGTCGATGCCGATGTAATAGGATC
>Ga0256407_10000439_pt1 | contig 99940 bp, 81 predicted proteins | sample RumenRJG_04DNA_FD_193489 | JGI IMG/M metagenome (GOLD analysis project Ga0256407, IMG submission 193489) | Bovine rumen microbial communities from Lethbridge, Alberta, Canada - RJG_04 | ecosystem: Host-associated > Mammals > Digestive system > Stomach > Rumen | place: Canada: Alberta... | reverse complement strand
TATATTCTGAATTTGTAGGCTTTGTTCATCTCTGTTCACCTCTTTATTTCAAAGATACCATAATATGAAGTCATAGTCAACAATAATTCAGCCTACGGCTGAAAGGCAATTCATCTCACCGCCTCTAAAGGCGGGAGATGAATTGCCCGTTAGGTTAAAAAATTTTATATTATTATTCCTTATTCTGAATAACAATACTGATGTTTTTATTATAACATAACCTAAATAAATTTACACTTGTTATAACAGAAAATTTTATATAATTTTTTTATAAATTATTTATAAAAATAATTTATAATTATCTGAATTATAACCTTCAATAATTTTTTATCCATTATTTTTTATTATTATGTAACTATATTTCGCTTTACAAAACAAATCAAACTTGCTATAATCACTATGGAGAAGAACCGAATAAAATTCGGTCTATTCTTTTGCAGTTCTGTTTTACAGACAAAAAATCTAACTGAAATGTTTGCATATGCTGCAGACATATTATATTGGGGGATTTTAAATGAACAAACAACCAATTGACCTCTCCCTTCTTGACGGTGTTCTTGAAGAATATGCGTCAGTAAAGGGAAGCCTGATTACCATTCTGCAGAATACGCAGGACATCTACGGCTATCTGCCCCGTGAGGCTGTCGAGCTTATTTCCGAAAAAACAGGAATAGCTACCTCCGAAATTATGGGCGTTGGTACATTCTACACACAGTTCCGTTTTGAGCCTGTCGGAAAGTATCTTATTATGCTGTGTCAGGGTACTGCCTGTCACGTAAACTCTTCCGAGCTGATTTTACAGACAATCAAGGACGAACTCGGAATTGAGGACGGTCAGACAACTGAGGACGGACTTTTCTCACTGAAATGTGTTGCGTGCTTAGGCTGCTGCTCACTCTCGCCCGTTATGATGATTAACGAGGATACATACGGTGCTCTCACACCCGACAAAACCAAGAAAATCTTAAAGGAATTAAGGGAGGCGGCATTATGAGAATTGTCATAGGTCAGGGCTCCTGCGGTATTGCGGCAGGTGCTGAAAAGGTTCGCAAAGCCCTTCTGAATACAGACATCAACCCTGAGAATATCTCTATAACAGGCTGTATCGGTATGTGCTATCTTGAACCGATTGTCGATATTTACACCGAAGATAAGCTTGTCCGTCTGGTAAAGGTAAGCGAGAACGATGCTCCCGCTATTGCCGAGTATGTAAAGACTGGCGATGTTTCCAAAGTTGAAAAGCTTATTGTTTCGGACGAGGACAGCCAGTTCCTTGCAAAACAGACACGTATCGCTCTCAGAAACTGCGGTATAATCAATCCTGAAATAATTGAGGAATATATAGAAAAGGACGGCTACACGGCTCTTAAAAAGGCTGTATGCAGTATGACCCCCGAAGAAGTAATCGAAGTCATCAAGACTTCCGGACTTGCAGGACGAGGCGGTGCAGGCTTCCCGACATGGTTCAAGTGGAATGCCGCACGTCAGAGCAAGGGCGAGGAAAAATACCTTATATGCAACGCTGACGAGGGCGACCCCGGTGCATTTATGGACAGAGCCGTTATCGAATCCGACCCTCACAATCTTATTGAGGGTATGCTTATCGGTGCTTACGCTATCGGAGCAAAACACGCTGTTGTATATGTAAGAGCAGAGTATCCGCTTGCTATCAAGCGTCTTAAGAACGCTCTGGAGCAGGCAAGACAAAAGGGTATCGTAGGAAACAACATATTCGGTACAGACTTTAGCTGTGACTTTATGATAAAGGCCGGTGCAGGTGCATTCGTATGCGGTGAGGAAACTGCTCTTATCGAATCACTTGAAGGTCACAGAGGTATGCCCCGTCTGAAACCTCCTTTCCCTGCTCAGTCAGGCTTCTGGAGAAAGCCTTCAAACATAAACAATGTTGAAACCTTCGCAAACGTTGCATGGATTATCAACAACGGCGGTGAGGCATTTGCCGCTATGGGTACGGAAGGCTCAAAGGGTACAAAGGTATTTGCCGTTACAGGTAAGGTTAAGCGTTCGGGTCTTGTTGAAATCCCTATGGGAAAAACTCTGCGTGACGTTATCTTCGACATCGGCGGCGGTATGAAAACTGACAAGGCTTTCAAGGCTGTTCAGATGGGCGGCCCTTCGGGCGGCTGTATTCCTGCCGATTTGATTGACACCGTAATCGACTATAAGGCACTCGGTGCTACAGGTGCTATTATGGGTTCGGGCGGTATGGTTGTTATGGACGAAAGCACCTGTATGGTAGGTATGGCTAAGTTCTTCCTCGACTTCACCGCTAAGGAAAGCTGCGGAAAGTGCATACACTGCCGTATAGGTACAAAGCGTATGCTCGAAATGCTTGACAGAATAACCAAAGGTCAGGGTAAGGACGGCGATATCGAACTGCTTGAGGAACTCTGCTATTCAATCAAGGACGGTGCTCTCTGCGGTCTTGGTCAGACAGCTCCCAACCCTGTTCTTACTACCATAAAATATTTCCGTGACGAATATGTCGCTCATATCAAAGAGCATAAGTGTCCTGCCGGCGAATGCAGCGACCTTATTGAATATAAAATTGTTGAGGATAAGTGTAAGGGCTGTACGCTTTGTGCAAGGAATTGTCCTGTCGGGGCTATCAGCGGAACTGTTAAAAATCCTCATTCTATTGACACAGACAAATGTATTAAATGCGGCAAATGTTACACTGTATGTAAATTTGGTGCAGTTGTTAAGGAATAAGGAGGGCTGAAAATTATGATTAATCTGACAATTAACGGAAAAGCAATTACAGCTCCCGAAGGCTCAACAATTCTGGAAGCCGCAAGAGCAAACGGTATTGATATTCCTACGCTTTGCTATGACAAGGCTGTTGAAATTTACGGTGCGTGCGGTCTGTGCGTGGTAGAGGCTGAGGGTATTCCCAAGCTGCTGCGTTCCTGTTCTGCAAAATGCACTGAGGGTATGGTTGTAAATACAGAGAGCGAAAGAGTTGTTCAGTCGAGAAAAATCGCTATGGAGCTGCTTATGTCTGCTCACGACGGCGACTGTGTAGCACCCTGTCAGCTCAACTGTCCTGCAAGAACAGACTGTCAGGGCTATGTAGGAATGATTGCCAACGGCGAATATGACAGTGCTTTGAAGATAATAAAGAGCAACATTCCTCTTCCTGCTGCTATAGGCAGAGTATGTCCTCACCCCTGTGAGAAAGCCTGCCGCAGAAAGAATGTTGAAGAACCTATCAATATAGCTCAGCTCAAGGCTTTTGCTGCTGATATGGATTTGAATAAGGACAGCTATGTTCCCGAATGTAAGGAAAGCACAGGCAAAAAGATTGCCGTTATAGGCGGCGGCCCCGCAGGTCTTAGTGCGGCTTACTATCTTACCATTATGGGGCATGAGGTTACAGTCTATGATATGATGGAAAAAATGGGCGGTATGCTCCGCTACGGTATTCCTCAGTACAGACTGCCCAAGGAAATTCTGGATAAGGAAATTGCTATCATTGAAAAAACAGGCGTAAAGCTTGTAAATAACGTAAAGCTCGGCAAGGACTTCACTATCGAAAGTCTGAAAGCTGAAAATGATGCGGTAATCGTTGCCGTAGGTGCTTGGAAATCAAGCTCAATGCGTACTCCCGGAGAAGAGCTTCAGGGTGTATACGGCGGTATTGACTTCCTGAGAGCTGTTATTCAGGGCAACGCTCCCGCAATAGGCGAAAAGGTTGCCGTATGCGGCGGCGGAAATACTGCTATGGACGCTTGCCGTACAGCAGTAAGACTTGGTGCTAAGGAAGTATACGTTGTATACAGAAGAACAAGAAACGAAATGCCTGCCGAAAAAATCGAAATTGATGAGGCTGAGGAAGAGGGCGTAATCTATAAGTTCCTTACAAATCCCATTTCGTTTAACGGCGAGGACGGTAAGGTTAAGTCTATAACATTACAGGTTATGGAGCTTGGCGAGCCTGACGCATCAGGCAGACGCAAGCCTGTTCCCGTTGAGGGCAAGACTGAGGAAATCGCTGTTGACAGCGTTATACTTGCTATCGGTCAGAAGCTTGTTCAGGGCGATGTATCGGAGCTTACACTCAACAACAGAGGAAACATCGAGGCTGACCCTGATTTCTTCACAACAAATATAGAGGGCGTATTTGCTATAGGCGATGCAACAAACAAGGGAGCTTCCATAGCTGTAGAGGCTATCGGCGAGGCTGACCGCTGTGCAAGAGCTGTAGATGCTTATCTCAATGGTCAGGCTTTTGATACGAGAGTACCCTATATTTCAAAGCGTGATGAGGCTACTATAGATTATTCTGACCGTACAAAGCAGAGCAGACTTACTCCGAAAGTACTTGCTCCCGAGGTAAGAAACAAGAGCTTTGCTGAGGTAAGCTTAGGCTTTACTGAAGAAGAGGCTAAGGCAGAAGCTAACCGCTGCTTAGAGTGTGGTTGTCGTGAGTATTACAAGTGTAAGCTTCTGAACGTAGCTCAGAGATATGATATTAAACCCGAACGCTGGGCTGGTGAAATGCCTCAGAAATATACACGTGATGAGAACGCTTTCATTGAGCGTAACACTTCAAAGTGTATTCTCTGCGGACTTTGCGTAAGAAGCTGCCGTGAGGTTATGGATATTCATGCGTTTGGTCTTATGGGTCGTGGATTTACCACAGAGCCTTCGCCTGCGTTTGCACTGCCTCTTGACCGGACTAAGTGTAATAACTGCGGACTTTGTGTTCAGCTTTGTCCTACAGGAGCTCTCACAGAGAAGTTCAATCTGCCCAAGCAGGTTCCGCTTGATGAAGAGTATACGGAAGAATTTGTCGAAATCAACGGCAAAAAGGCAAGCGTTCTTGTATCACGCTATAACGGCAAGGTATTAAGAGTTGTTCCTAACGATGAGGTTTCACGCAACAGCGGACTTTCAAGAGAAGAATTATTCAGATTGCTTTAAAATAAAAACACACGCCGTAAGCTTTTACGGCGTGTGTTGTCGTTTTTAAGGGTTTCACCCTTAAAAATCCTGACGAGGGCTCTGCCCTCGACCCGCAAGCCTTTGAAAAGGCTTGACCTAAACTTTATGGCTTTTGGGAGGGAGTTTCATATATGACGGAAACCTTTCTGCTGGACGTATCAAAGCTTTATGATGACGGAGTTTTTCGGGAGTACTACAGGAAATTATCGGAGTACCGAAAAGAAAAAACCGACCGTATGAAAATGAGAAAGGATAAAAATTTATCGCTTGGTGTGGGTATTCTGACAGGCAGGTTCTTTGAAGATAATTTCGGTATATGTGAAAAATCCGTCAGATATTCCGAAATGAAAAACGGAAAGCCTTTTTTTACGGATTTCAGCAATATTCATTTTAACGCTTCTCACTCAGGTGATGTATGTATATGTACGTTTTCGGAAAACAATACAGGGTGTGACGTTGAAATTCTTTCAGAGAGCAATCATCTAGGACAAATTGCAAAGCGTTTCTTTTCCGAAAAGGAACAGGAATTTTTTAAGACAGCTTCTGACTTTACCGAAAGCTTTTTCCGGCTTTGGACGCTGAAAGAAAGCTATCTGAAATTTACGGGCGACGGTCTGAGCGGACTTAATTCCTGTGAGATTTTATTCAGGAAAAATGTTCCCTTCGTTTTCAGTAAAAACAAAGAACAGGATATATACTTTAAAGAATACCGCTTGGGTGAGTACTTTATATCGGTATGCAGTGCCTACGATAATTTCTGCGAAAACATAACCAAAGTTGAGCTGTAACCTTTCGGCAACGCTGTAAACCAAAGTCGGGGCGATTGCAGCCCTTGCATACGCAAGGGAAAAAGTGCTTTGCACTTTTTCAGACAAAAAACAAAGTTTTTTGTCTGCTGCAATCGCCCCGACTTTGGTTACGCACATACCTTTGGCATAAGGTCAGATATCGAAATTTGAAAAATCATCGTCATCGCTGCCGTCTGTTTCCTTTTTTGAAGAATGCAGTACATTGTCCTTCAGGTTTCTGTAGAATTTTATGTCATTGAAATCTATGGTAGGTTTTTCGGCATCGGTGATAATATCGTTTTCGGGAGAACTTCCGAGCTTCTGAAGATAATTTTTCTCTTTCAGCCTTTTATCGACTTCGCCGCCCAAGAGAACATAGATTATTGCGAATACAGGTACGGCGATAAACATTCCCACAACTCCGAAAAGACCGCCGCCTATGATAACGCTTGCCATAATCCAGAAGCCTGAAATTCCGATTGAGTTTCCGACAACCTTCGGGCCTATGAGATTTCCGTCTATCTGCTGGAGTGTGAATATGAATATGCTGAACCAGAGAGCCTCAATGGGATTTACGATAAGGAGTATAATTATACTGGGGATAGCACCTATGGCAGGGCCGAAAAGCGGTATGACGTTTGTAATGCCTATAACCACGCTTATAAGCAGAGAATAGTCGAATTTGAATATACTCATACCGACAAAGCACATCATACCCATAATCATAGAGTCAACAATTCTGCCGTAGACATATCTTCCGAACATTTTATTTGAAAGCTCAGCGATTTCAAATATTTTAGGAAGTGACTTTTCCGGCATAAAGGCAACGGTAAACTTTTTGGTCTGATATATAAGCTTTTCCTTGCAGGCGAGAAAGTAGAAAGACATTACTATACCCATACTTACGTTGTATATATTTGTCGTGAACTGAATTGCGGTATCGAAAATATTGGGGCCGAATTTGTTTGCAAGACCTGTAACATAACCTTTGAGTTCTTCACCGGTTATTATTTTAACGAGATTGTTTACCATAGTAAAGAGGTCATTATCCTGTTTCAGTTCTATGTGGAGAAATCTTTCGGCGGTATCGAATATCCATTTTTTAAAGGTTTCGGCATAGCTTGAAAAGTTGCCCGAAAGCTTGTTGAAGCTTTCTATAAGCTGAGGAACTATAATTCCTATGAGAAAGACTATAATTCCGAATGAGATTATATATGCAAGTATAAGAGATATGGGCTTTCTTATCTGACGGAAAAACTTTATCCTGCTTTTTTCCAGGTCTTTGAAAACGGTATCCGAAAAGAACATATACGGCTTGTTTATCAGAAAAGCTATACAGAAGCCTATTATAAAAGGCATAGCAACTAAAAATACAAAGCTTATCGCCTGCCATATGAATGAAAAGCTTCCTACGATAAAGTTAATGATTATACCAATAGTTATCAAGGCAAGTATCTGTTTGAATTTTTTCTTACTCATAAACTCCTCCTGTCAGAACAGCGACATCTGACTGCTTTCGGGAATATTTTTCAAAGCACCTGCGTCTTTGAGGGTTTCGGCTACGGCGGTAGAAATACCTGTTCGGGATTTAAGCTCCTCTACGGAAAGATATTCGCCCTCCTTGCCGCCCTGAGCCAGACTGAGAGCGGCGGCTTCGCCTACACCGCTGAGGGAGCAGAAAGGAAGTCTTATGCTGTCGCCCTCTATGACGAACATTTTAGCTTCTGATTTATATATGTCAACGGGCAGTACTTTTATTCCTCTTGCGAGCATTTCGTTTACAATCTGGAGAGTATCCATTTCGGCTTTGTCTGTAGCTGTGGCGGTATTCTGCGACTGCTTCTGTTTTATTTCGTTTATCTTTGCGACAACTGCGGGTTTTCCTTTAAGTACGGTTACAGCGTCAAAGCCATCACTTCTTACGGTAAAGTAGGCGGCATAGTACTCAACAGGCTTATGAACCTTGTACCAGCCAAGCCTCAGAGTGGCTATCATATATGCCGCTGCGTGAGCTTTGGGGAACATATACTTTATCTTCATACAGGAGTCTATATACCACTGAGGTACGTTATGCTCCTTCATAGCGTTGAAGTGTTCCTCTGTCAGAAGCTTTGTAGCGTTTCCCTTACGGACAATCTCCATTATTTTGAATGACATTTTAGGCGGAAGTCCTTTGTGAAGCAGATATGTCATAATGCTGTCACGTGTTCCGATAACTTCGGAAATGGTACACGTTCCGTTTTTGATAAGGTCGGCGGCATTTCCAATCCATACGTCAGTTCCGTGAGAAAGTCCCGAAATCTGCAAAAGGTCGGAAAAGGTCTTAGGTTTGGACTCTATAAGCATCTGACGTACAAAGGGAGTTCCTACTTCGGGCAGAGAAAAAGTACCTGTTTCGCAGTCTATGTCCTGAGGGGTTATGCCGAGAGCGGCAGGAGATGTAAACAATGAGATTACATCGGGGTCACTCATAGAAACGTCCATAACGGGTATGCCTGTAAACATTTCCAGATAATGGTAAATGGTGGGAACATCGTGACCAAGCTCATCGAGCTTACATATGGTATCGTGTATTGAGTGGAAATCGAAGTGGGTTGTAATGTTATCTGAATCCTGTTTGTTTGCGGGACGCTGTACAGGGCAGAAGTCGTATACCTCCATACCTCTGGGAACTACTACCATACCGCCGGGGTGTTGTCCTGTTGTACGCTTAACTCCCGTACAGCCTATTGAAAGACGTTCCATTTCAGCCTTGCTCAGACTATTTCCTGTTTCTTCGACATATTTCTTTACATAGCCGTAGGCGGTTTTATCGGCTACGGTTGCGATTGTTCCTGCCTTGAATACGTTGTCCTTTCCGAAAAGCTCCTCTGTGTATCTGTGCGAGCTTGACTGATACTCTCCGCTGAAATTAAGGTCTATATCGGGGGTTTTGTCGCCCTCAAAGCCGAGGAATGTTTCAAACGGTATTTCGTGACCGTCCTGCAAATACGGTGTTCCGCATTTCGGGCAGTTTTTGTGAGGTAAGTCGAAGCCTGAGCCGTACTCACCGTGTTCAAAAAATTCGCTGTTTTTGCATTTGGGACAGATATAGTGAGGACAGAGGGGATTAACCTCAGATATGCCCGACATTGTAGCAACAAACGAAGAACCTACAGAACCTCTCGAGCCTACAAGATAGCCGTGAGCTTCACTGTCTGCAACAAGCTTCTGAGCCGTCATATACAGAACCGAGAAGCCGTACTTTGTGATAGCTCCAAGTTCTCTGTCAAGACGTTCCTTGACGATTTTCGGGAGAGGGTCGCCGTATTTGTCTTTAGCTCTCTGCCATGTAATGGTTGTAAGCTGTTCCTCTGCACCGTCAATAAAGGGAGGGTATACTCCGGGGGGAATTGGTCTTACCTGTTCCACCATATCGGCAATTTTGTTGGGATTTTCCACAACTATTTCGTATGCTTTCTTATCGCCGAGATATTCAAACTCCCTGAGCATTTCGGCAGTTGTTCTGAAATACAGCGGAGCTTGTCTGTCAGCGTCAGAAAAGCCTTTTGAGGTCATAAGTATTTTGCGGTAGTCGCTTTCGTGAGGATCCATAAAGTGAACGTCACAGGTTGCGACAACAGGTTTTTTAAGCTCATCGGCAAGCTTTATGACTGTTCGGTTAAAGTCCTGAAGCTCCTTTTCGGTCTGAACAGTACCGTTTTCGAGCATAAAGAGGTTGTTCCCTATGGGTTGTATTTCGAGGTAGTCATAAAAAGAAGCGATTTCCTTTAGTTCGTTCCACGGTCTGCCCGAAACTATCGCTCTGAAAAGCTCACCTGCTTCGCAGGCACTTCCTATAAGAAGTCCCTCACGGTATTTTACAAGTTCGGATTTGGGTATACGAGGATTTCGGTAGAAGTATTTCATATGACCCATTGAAATAAGTCTGTACAGATTTTTAAGTCCTGTTCGGTTTTTAACAAGAATAATCTGATGATATGCCCTCAGCTTATTGGGATTTGCACCTGTTATTCTTGTGTTTATATCCTTTATGTCATATATTTTATAGTCGGTTTTCAGTCTTTCGAGAAGATTTACGAATATTCTGGCAAGCATAAAGGCATCATCAGAGGCTCTGTGGTGATTGAATTTGCCTAACCTCAGATAGTCGGCAACGGTATTGAGCTTGTAGTCTTTAATATCCTTCAGTATGGATTTGGCTATAGCAAGAGTATCGACTGATGTATAGTTATAGTCGAGAGAGTGTCTTTCAGCGGCTTTACGCATAAACGAGGTATCAAAATCTGCATTGTGTGCGACAAATACGGCATCACTTCCGCAGAATTTAAAAAAGCTTTTTACGGCATCGGCTTCCACGGGAGCATCGGCTACCATATCATCGGAAATGCCTGTAAGCTGAGTTATTTTGTCGGGTATCGGCATTTCGGGATTTACAAACGTACAGAATGTATCGAGTATTTCACCGTTTTTTACTCTTACAGCACCTATTTCGGTCATTCTGTCCTTATTCGGGCTTAGTCCTGTGGTTTCTATATCAAAGCATATAAATTCACCGTCAAGACTTCGGCTTCCGTTTCCCTTTACGGCGGAAATCATATCATTTACAAAATAAGCTTCTGTACCGTAGATTACTTTTATTTTTTCTTCTATACGTTCTTCACCCTCTTCATAGGGTTCAAGACCGTAGAATTTTTTCTGTTTTTTTTCGTTGAATGCTATACCGTTTATTTTTTCGGCTGTGTTCATAGCTTCAGGGAATGCCTGTGCGACTCCGTGGTCGGTTATTGCTATGGCTTTGTGTCCCCATTTGCTGGCTCTTTTTACCAAATCGCCCGCAGGACTTACGCCGTCCATAGATGACATATTTGTATGCAGATGAAGCTCTACACGTTTTTTTTCGGCATTGTCCACAACCTCGGTAATTTCCGCTTTGGAAAGTGCCTTTGCGGCAAAGATTGTATCCTTTGCGTAGCTGTCGTATTCGACCTTACCTTTGACGACGATTATATCGCCCTTTTTGACCTCGTTCAGACATTCGGCTTTTTTGACATTCTCAAATATTTTTACCGAAACGGAGCTTGTATAATCGGTTATGCTGTAATTTATAATGGAATATTTGCCGTCCTTGGTGGTTTTGCTTTCCATATTGAAGATTTTGCCCCATATGACGGTTACTCCTAAATCCTCGGTCAAATCCTTTATTGGAACAGGCTTTTCCTTTGTGACTGTTCCGTAAACTGACTGATAGCTTCCCGTGACAAGCTGAGGATAGAGTGAAGATCCTGAGCGTATTTCTATGGTTTTGTTTACTTTTTCGGTTTTGTTACGCTCGGCTTTTTTGACGGCTGTTTCCATAGAACTTTCGTAATCTTCCATCTGGGTGACGATGTTTTCTCGTATTTCTTTTTCTATGGCGTTTTCACGCTTTGATATGCCTGTGGGTTCGTCAATGTTTACTTCGAGAACTCCGTCATAGTCAACTGTATATTCAAGTCCGAATTCTTCCTTTATAATACGTGCAAGAGCCTTGTCGAAACCCTTGTGCTGTAAGATAGTTTTTCCGCCGTGGTGAAGCCATACTGTGAGACTGTCGCCGTTTAAAGACACTTTGGAATGGTTCAGAGAGCCGTTGAATGAGGGTGTCTGACGTTTCAGCTCCTTTACAAGCTCGTCATAATATGACACGGTAAAAAGGGAGCTGTCAAACCTTGGCTGAACCTTTACCGTATAGGGAGAAAGTGAGGAGTTTTTTATTATTTCTTCAAGAGTGTAAAGGCTTTCCCTGTTTATTAATTTATTAAGTTTAAGACGTAATGCTATTTTTCTTTGCTTCTGTTCGTACTTTATGCTGAGGACTTCCGCTCCGCTGAAAGCTTCGGAAAGTTCCTCGGTATTGAGTACATCGGAAAACAATTCTTTGAATAATGCCATTATAAAAGTTCTACTTCCTTAATCAATTCTTCGATAAGCTTATCTTCGGGTACTTTTTTTACAATTTCGCCTTTTTTGAATATCAGACCTGTACCGTCACCGCCTGCTATGCCTATATCGGCTTCTCTGGCTTCTCCGGGGCCGTTCACGGCACAGCCCATAACGGCTACTTTTATGTTTTTCTTACAATCTCTGAGACGGTTTTCAACCTCTGTAGCGATAGAGATTAAATCTATTTTGGTTCTTCCGCAGGTCGGACATGATACGAACTGTACGCCGTCGGTTCTAATATCAAGGGCTTTAAGAATATCCTTTGCGGCATAGATTTCCTTTACAGGGTCGGCGGTGAGGGAAACTCTTATAGTGTCGCCTATGCCCTGAAGCAGCAACGCACCAAGTCCTGCCGCAGATTTTATTATACCCATTCTTTCCGTACCTGCTTCTGTTACGCCTAAGTGCATAGGGTAGTCGCATTTTTCGGAAGCGAGTTTATAAGCGTCCACCATAGTTTTTACATCTGAGGATTTCATAGAAAGAACGATGTTTGTATAGTCGAATTTTTCGAGAAGTGAAGCGTGGTACAAAGCACTTTCGCAGAGAGCCTCACAGGTAGGTGAGCCATACTTTGCGAGTATTTCCTTTTCAACCGAGCCTGAGTTTACGCCTATTCTTATGGGAATATTTTTAGGACGACAAGCGTCAGCCACAGCTTTTACCCTGCTCATATCGCCAATATTTCCGGGATTAATTCTTATTTTGTCAACGCCTGCGGCAACAGCCTCTATTGCAAGGCGATAGTCGAAATGAATATCGGCTACAACAGGCATTGTGACATTTTCTTTCAGTGCTGCAATAAGCTTCACAGCGTTCATATCGGGAACGGCGGCACGTATAATTTCGCAGCCTGCCCTTTCGAGTTCCTTAGCCTGTTTTATACTGCCTTCTATGTCATTGGCGGGTACGTTGAGCATTGACTGTATAGAAACGGCAGCACCTCCGCCTATCAGAATATTTCCTACCTTTACCTGTTTTGTCACCTGAAATCGACCTCCTTGTGTGTTTGTGTTTAAGGGTTTCACCCTTAAAAATCCTGACCAAAGGCTCTGCCTTTGGAAACCGCAAGGGCTCTGCCCTTGACCCGCAAGCCTTTGAAAAGGCTTGACCTAAACTTTATGGTTTATAAATCCATAGCTGAGATATATTATATAACAAAAAATTGCAAAAATCTTTAATTTTTGCAATTTTCAGTCAAGATTATTTTTTTATCTATAAATGAGCAAATTTAAAAAATTGCACAAACGCTTGTCATTCCGAACGGAGTGAGGAATCTTTTTTAAGACCCTTCACTTCGTTCAGGGTGACAGGCAGTGTATATTTATTGTGCATAATCACGAAAAATGATATATTTGCTCAATCATAGTTTTTATCATTTCGTTCTGCCTATATCGTGTCTGTAGTGAGCGTTTTCAAAGTTGATTTTTGAAACGGCGGCATAGGCTTTTGCAAGAGCTTCGTCAAGAGTGGGAGCTGTTGCGGTAACGCCGAGAACTCTTCCGCCGTTGGTATAGAATTTTCCGTCTTTGAGAACTGTACCTGCGTGATATACGGTTGCTCCGTCCGTGTTGCCTTTTTCGTCAAGACCTTTGATTTCGATACCTTTCTTATAGGATTCGGGATAACCTCCGCTTGCCATTATTACACAGGCGGAAGCTTCATCTGACCATTCTATGTCGATTTCGTCAAGCTTTTCATCTATGACAGCGTTTATTATGTCGATGAGGTCGGTTTTAAGTCTGGGAAGAACAACCTGAGCTTCGGGGTCGCCGAAACGTGCGTTATACTCTATAACCTTAGGGCCTTTCGGAGTCATCATAAGTCCGAAATACAGACAGCCCTTGAAAGGACGGCCTTCGCTTGCCATAGCTTTTATGGTAGGCTCGAAAATAGTTTTCATACATTCTTCTGCAAGCTCGTCTGTGTAGTAGGGATTGGGACTTATTGTACCCATACCGCCTGTATTAAGACCCTCATCATTGTCATATGCTCTTTTATGGTCTTTTGAGGATACCATAGGCTTTACGGTTTTGCCGTCCGTGAAAGAGAGTACGGAAACCTCAGGGCCTGTAAGAAATTCTTCAACTACGATGTTATTGCCCGAGTTGCCGAATTTTTTGTCCTCCATAATGGATTTTACTGCGGCTTTTGCTTCTGCAAGATTTTTGGCTATGATTACACCCTTGCCGAGTGCAAGACCGTCTGCTTTTATTACTATGGGAAATTCGTTTTTATTTTCGATATACTCAACGGCACTTTCGGGGGTGCTGAATACTTCATATTCGGCTGTGGGTATATTGTATTTTTTCATAAGGTTCTTTGAAAAGACCTTGCTTGCTTCTATAACTGCGGCTTTTGCATCAGGGCCGAAAGCTCTTATGCCTGCCTCGTTGAAAGCGTCAACCATACCGTCAGCCAGAGGGTCATCGGGTGCTACAAAGGCAAGGTCGATATTGTGACCCTTTGCGAACTCTACCATAGCGGCTTTATCCGTAACGGGGATATTTACGCATATGCTGTCGCAGGAAATTCCTCCGTTGCCGGGGGCGGTGTAGAGCCTTTCAAGCTTGGGGCTTTCGAGAAGCTTCTTGATTAAAGCGTGTTCTCTGCCGCCTGAGCCTATCATAAGTATGTTCATATTTCTGCTTCTCCTTTTGCTGATAAAAGATTAGTGGTGGAATAATCTTATGCCTGTAAAGCACATAGCTATGTTATATTTATTGCAGGTTTCGATTACGTTGTCATCTCTTATAGAGCCGCCCGGCTGAGCGATAAACTCAACACCTGTCTTTTTGGCTCTTTCGATGTTGTCGCCGAACGGGAAGAATGCGTCACTGCCGAGTGAAACTCCGCTGAGATTTTTAAGCCATTCCTTTTTCTCCTCACGGCTGAGGGGTTCGGGCTTTTCCTTGAAGAACTGCTGCCATACTCCCTCTGCGAGTACGTCCTCGTAATCGTCGGAGATGTAAACGTCGATTGTGTTGTCACGGTCGGGACGGCGGATATTGTCAACAAACTTCAGACCGAGTACCTTCGGGTGCTGACGTAAGAACCATATGTCAGCCTTGTTTCCTGCAAGTCTTGTACAGTGTATTCTCGACTGCTGACCTGCTCCTACACCTATAGCCTGTCCGTCCTTTGCGTAGCATACGGAATTTGACTGAGTATATTTGAGAGTTATCAGAGCTATTTTCAAATCACGCTTTGCTTCTTCGGTGAAGCTTTTATTATCAGTCACGAAGTTTGCAAGCATTTCATCGTCTATTTTAAGATTGTTTCTTCCCTGCTCAAATGTAATTCCGAATACGTCCTTGTACTCCTTTTCGGCAGGAATATAGCTTTCGTCTATTTTTACTATGTTGTAAGTTCCTTTTCTTTTGGATTTCAGAACTTCGAGGGCTTCTTCTGTATAGTCGGGAGCGATAATTCCGTCCGAAACCTCTCTCTGAATAAGCTTTGCTGTCTGTACATCGCATACATCGGAAAGTGCTATCCAGTCGCCGTATGAGGACATTCTGTCCGCACCTCTTGCCTTTGCGTATGCACTTGCAAGGGGAGAAAGCTCCAAATCGTCAACAAAGTATATTTTTTTGAGTGTGTCGGAAAGCTCTGTTGCTACGGCAGCTCCTGCGGGACTTACGTGCTTGAATGAAGCTGCTGCAGGAAGTCCTGTAGCGGCTTTGAGTTCCTTTACAAGCTGCCAGCTATTGAATGCGTCAAGAAAGTTTATATATCCGGGCTTTCCGTTGAGAACCTCTATGGGAAGGTCTTTGCCGTCCTTCATAAAGATTTTAGAGGGTTTCTGGTTGGGATTACAGCCGTATTTAAGTTCCAGTTCGTTCATAATGTTTTCCTCCTGAATTAAAAGGTCTGCGGTTCTGCCGTGGCAGGCGATTGCAGCATCAAAAGCATTCGCTTTTGATGAATTTAAAGGGTAAAACCCTTTAAATTATCGGCAGAATTTTCTGCCGAGTTCTGCAATCGCCAAAGCGTAGATGCAGGCTGTTATCTGTAAAAAAGAATTACTTGTTTTTGTTTACAATTCTTGTTTCTGTGTTTCCTGTTGCTATGTCTATATAGCGTACAAAAAGGGATACCTTGTTATCCTCATTGAGAGAAGTCCAGAGCATATTTGTGAATGTATCTATATCATCATTTCCGATTTTTACAAGCTTAGGTTCACCCTCAAAGCTGGGGAGAGGGTTTTCGTTGTTCTTATAGGTATGGATAAATCTGCCCTGACCCCTGAGCGGCTTTGAGAAATTGAAAGTATAGCGGCTGCATGATTCGGGACTTCCGTCTGCACTTTTCAAAATGGAAATAGCGTAATCACACTTTCCGTTTTCGATTTCAACAATACCCGAAATTCTGGGAGTATAGTTAGGGTCATCGGGTTCAAATGCTCTTGTTCTGAGCGACTGCTCAAAAGTCTGACCCTTTTTCATAAGGTCGTATATAGTATCGGTCTGGTCGCCGTTTGTAACTATGGTCTTGTTGCCGAGAACTCTTACGGGAGCATAGATTATAAGTGAGGGATCTTCCATTTTGGACTCGTCAAAAGCTTCTGTTCTAAGTCCGTTTCCGTCCTGTACAAATATTCTGTTGCGGCTGTTTTCGCTTCTTCCCATAATGAAGTAGGCTATTACGGCTTTTTCGCCGTCCTCACTTCTGCCGAGCAGAACACCTCTTCCGGGATAAGGGTTTTCAGTTAATTCTTTTTCCAGTGAAAGCATTTCCATTGTGAATTGTCCTTTCTGAAATATATATACTGTTATTTATGAATTTCGGTTATGTTGTTTTCATTTATGATTATTTTTTCGTCACAGAAAAGCGAAACTGCAAGCGGAAGTATTTTCCATTCAGCCTCCTGCATAACACGCTTCTGTAAAATTTCGGGTGTATCGCCGTTGTGAACTTCAACGGCTTTCTGTAGGATTATAGCACCGCCGTCACATATTTCATTTACGAAATGTACGGTTGCACCTGTCACCTTTACGCCCTTTTTAAGAGCCTGCTCGTGTACACGAAGTCCGTAAAAGCCCTCTCCGCAGAATGACGGTATCAGGGACGGGTGAATATTTATAATTTTATTCCTGAATGACTGTATGACATATTCTCCTAAGATAGTCATAAAACCTGCAAGCACTATCAAATCAGCATTTTTTGTTTTCAGCAGTTCAACGAGGGCTTTATCATACTCTTTCTGATTTTCATAATCCCTGCGTCTGATAACGGCAGTGTCAATGCCGTTGTTTCTGGCTCTTTCGAGGGCATATGCTTCGGGATTGCTTGATATTACACAGGAAATTTTTCCGTTCTGAATTTTTCCGTCATTCTGAGCGTCAATCAAAGCCTGTAAATTCGTACCTCCGCCCGATACGAGAACAACTATATTTTTCATAGTATAAACCTCACGTTCCGTTATACGAATATTACTTCCTTATCTCCCGAAACTACCTCACCGAGAACAAATGCTTTTTCGCCTGCATTTTCAAGAACATTCAGAGCCTTGTCTGCGTCATCTTTGCCTACTGCGATAACCATACCTACACCCATATTGAAGGTATTGAACATATCGTGTTCGGATATATTTCCCTCACGCTGTATTATATTGAATATGGGCAGTACGGGAACGGCTGATTTTACAATCTGAGCCGACATTCCGTCTTTAAGCATTCTGGGAATATTTTCATAGAAGCCGCCGCCAGTTATATGGGATACTGCCTTTACCTTGACATTTTCGATAAGTGAAAGCAGAGGCTTTACATAAATTTTTGTAGGTGTGAGCAGCGTTTCGCCCAGAGGCTTTTCAAGCTCGTCATACTCCTTGTATACGGTTTCTGCGTTTATACCGAATACTTTTCTTACGAGAGAAAAGCCGTTTGAATGGACTCCCGATGAAGCAAGACCGATAAGAACATCGCCTTCTTCAAGCTCCGAACCGTCTATTATTTTCTTTTTGTCTACAATGCCTACGGCAAATCCTGCAAGGTCATATTCATCTATGGGATAAAAACCAGGCATTTCGGCAGTTTCGCCGCCTACCAATGCACAGCCTGACTGTACACAGCCCTCAGCTACTCCCGAAACTATTTCGGCTACCTTTTCAGGCTCGTTCTTGCCGAGTGCCATATAGTCAAGGAAAAACAGCGGCTTTGCTCCTCCGCATACTACGTCATTTACGCACATAGCCACACAGTCTATTCCTATTGTATCGTGCTTGTCAAGCAGAAATGCAAGTTTGAGCTTTGTTCCTACTCCGTCTGTTCCCGAAACAAGAACAGGCTCTTCCATTCCAGAAAAATTCGGCTGAAACAGACCGCCGAATCCGCCTATGCCCGATATTACACCATCAATCTTTGTCTTTGCTATGTGCTTTTTCATCAGCTCCACAGACTTATAGCCTGCGGTAACGTCTACACCGGCTTCTTTATAGCTTTCGCTAAAGCTTTTCATAAAAAGTCCTCCACAACTATAAATATAAATAATTTACTGAATTATCAGCCCTTTATCTTCGTACTGTACTTGTCAAAAAATTCTTCGGGCTTGCCTATGGGATAATCGCCCGAGAAACACGCACAGCAGAAATTCACGTCTGAACTGTCCGCACAGCCGAGCAAATCCTCTACGGAAATATATTCCAGTGAATCCGCTCCTATTTTCTGACGCAGTTCATCTGTGGTCATTCTGTTTGCGACAAGCTTTTCACTTTCGGGCAGACTTGTTCCGTAGTAACAACTGTTTTTAAAAGGCGGTGACGCAACTCTTACGTGTACCTCTTTTGCTCCTGCCTTTTTCAACAATTCAACAATATGAGCCATTGTTCCTCCACGGACAATGCTGTCATCTATAATTACAACTCTTTTTCCGCATACTGTCGGCTTGAGTACGTTTATCTTTATTTCAAGAGTTCTCTTTCTAAGACTGTCGCTGTCCATTGAAAGAGTTCTTCCGAGATACTTGTTCTTGATTATCGCAATACCGTATGGTATACCCGAAGCCGCCGCATAGCCTATAGCACAGCTTACGCCGCTGTCGGGAATGCCGCATACAATATCAGCTTCAACGGGATATTTTTCTGCAAGTACCTTTCCTACATTCATTCTGAACATATGCACGCTCTGATTATCAAGAACGCTGTCGGGTCTTGCAACGTATATATGCTCGAAAATACACATCGAGGTTTTTCCCCCACAATGTTCAGTATAGCTGTGAACACCGCTTTCATCTATAACGAGTACCTCACCGGGCTTTATATCTCTTACAAACTCTGCACCCAGACTGTCAAATGCACAGCTTTCGGAAGAAACCATATAGCTGTTCTTCATCTTTCCAAGACAAAGAGGTCTGAAACCGTGAGGGTCACGAACTGCTATAAGCTTGCTCGGCGAAACTATTACCATTGAATACGCTCCCTCAAGCTTATCCATAGTTCTTAAAACGGCTTCCTCTATGGTATCGGCTTCAATTCTCTCCCCTGCTATTATATACGATATAAGCTCCGCATTACTGTTCGACTGGAATATTGAACCGCTTTCCTTTAGCTTTTCATAAAGCTTTGCCTTGTTCGTAATATCTCCGTTGTGGGCTATTGCAAGAGAACCGTATCTGTACCGCATAAGAAGCGGCTGTCCCGAAATAAGTTCTGTTTCCTCAAACTTCCTCACCGAATGCTTTACGTGTCCTACTGCTATTTTTCCGTTGGGCAGTTCTTCGAGTGCATTGGAACGGAATGCTTCGGAAATAACTCCGCTGTTTTTTAAGCATTTGAAATTTCCGTTGTCATTCACGCATATTCCTGCACTGAGCTGTCCTCTGTGCTGCAGGGAATACAGTCCGCTGCAAACCTCTACAACAGCGTCTATATCATCATCATTTCTGTATATTCCGAAAACTCCGCATTCCTCACGGGGCTTTTCATCGTTTAAAGCATTAAATTCCGCTACCTTGCTCACAGCTCTGCCACCTTACTCTGAATAGCTTCGTCCTTTTTCAATACTCCTGCTTCCATATCAGCCTTGAGCCTGTCAAGCTTTTCTGCAAGAGTATCGTCCGACAAAGCTAAAATCTGAACTGCAAGAAGTGCCGCATTGTCTGCTCCGTCTATTGCAACAGTCGCTACAGGTATTCCCTTGGGCATCTGCACCGTTGCAAGAAGTGCGTCAAGTCCGTCAAGTGTTGATGATTTTATCGGTATTCCTATAACGGGAACTGTCGTATGTGCAGCCAGAACTCCTGCAAGGTGTGCCGCTTTTCCTGCCGCTGCTATGATTACACCAAATCCCCTGCTTCTTGCTGTCGAGGAAAATTCCGCTGCCTGCGAGGGTGTGCGGTGTGCCGACATAACGTGTACCTCAAACGAAACTCCGTATTCCTTCAGAGTTTTTATTGCTCCCGATACAACAGGAAAATCGCTGTCGCTTCCCATAATAACCGCTACTTTTTTCATCTCAAACATTCCTTTCGTTATTTAGTGCCTGTCTTACGTAACTGTAGATAATGATTTGATTTTTTCGGAAATCCAAAATATAATTCCAAAACTAAAAGGCTGTGGAGAGTTCGCACCACAGCCTGAGCCTCACACCGTAACAAAACGCAAGTATCCCCTCATATGGAAAAACATATCATTTGTTGTACAAACAATACCTACCATACAAGCTACCTCCGCAGAACAGTTACTGTATATATTTTATTGCATTTTTAAAATAATTTCAACTGTTTTTTATTTATACAATGAAATTCATCACTCTTTGTATTTTAAGAGTATTAAAAAGAATTTACAGAATATCTTTTTGTAAAATATAAACAAATCAGATTGAACTGTTTACTGTTTCAGGCGTTGTCATTATTGAAAACTTCTTTTACCGATGTTGCAAGACCTGCCAAAGACTGTATTTCCGAAGGAATTATAATCTTTGTAGCTTTTCCATCGGCAGCCTTCTGGAATGCTTCAAGGCTCTTGAGAGCTATTACCTTATCGCTGGGAGCTGCTTCATTAAGCATTTTCAAAGCATCTGCATAAGCCTGCTGTACGCTTCTTATAGCTTCAGCTTCACCCTGTGCCTCACGGATTTTTCTCTCCTTTATAGCGTCTGCCTGCAAAATAGCCGACTGCTTGTGACCTTCCGCAACCAGTATCTCACTTTCTCTCTGACCTTCTGCTTCAAGTATTCTTGCACGTCTTTCACGCTCAGCCTTCATCTGCTTCTCCATTGACTCCTGAATTTCTCTGGGCGGCAGAATGTTTTTAAGCTCAACTCTGTTTACCTTTATTCCCCACGCATCTGTTGCTTCATCAAGTATTACCCTTATCTTACTGTTGATAACATCTCTTGATGTAAGAGTATGGTCAAGCTCCAGCTCACCTATGATATTTCTCAGAGTTGTTGCCGTAAGGTTTTCTATAGCCGAAATAGGATTTTCTACACCGTATGTGTAGAGCTTGGGGTCTGTTATCTGAAAATACACTACGGTGTCAATCTGCATTGTAACGTTATCCTTTGTTATAACGGGCTGAGGGGGAAAATCCACAACCTGTTCTTTCAATGATACTCTCCTTGAAATTCTGTCTATAAAAGGTATCTTCCAGTGAAGTCCCGTTCCCCATGACTCGTGATATGCACCGAAACGCTCGATTACAAACGAATGTGCCTGAGGTACTACCTTTACATTTGCAACAAAAATCAGAATTGCTATTATTGCCAATATTACTATTACTAAAAACAACGGACTCATATCGTCATTCTTCCTTTCATCAAATCATACCTTTGCTTCGCAGGGAGAAACAACCATTTTTACTCCCTCTATCGCCTTGACACGTACCTTTGTTCCCGCAGGAATGAAAGCACCTGTTTCCGACTTGGCAGACCATACCGAACCTTCTGCCTTCACCTGTCCCACTGCTTCGGTATCGTCTATATCCACAATGACATCTGCAACCTTTCCTATGTATCTGTCGCAGTTTGTCGGAACATCTCCGCTCTTGCTTTTCAGATGTCTTGCAAGAGGTCTTGTAGCCACTATGCACACTATAGACAGCAGCGAAAATACTGCAAGCTGTACAATTAAATCATCTGTAAATACCGAAACTATCGCAGCGGCAACCGCTCCGACTGCAAACCAGAGAGAGACAAGCTGAACCGTACACCCCTCCAGTATTACGGCAATTACTGCAACAATAATCCATACAACAGGTAAGCTTAAACCTTCCATCATAATAAATTCTCCTTTCACATAAGACAGAAAGTATACCCCAAGCCTAATAATAAAATATCATATTCCGCTTGTATAGTCAATATACAGCTTTGTAACAAAATAATTAAGGATTTTTAAACATTATAACGAAAATATACGCAGGACTTTCTACATATAATTTAACAATCCAAAAAACAATCCCTGACGGAGCAAAACCATAAAGTTTAGGTCAAGCCTTTTCAAAGGCTTGCGGGTCAAGGGCAGAGCCCTTGCGGTTTCCAAAGGCAGAGCCTTTGGTCAGGATTTTCAAGGGTGAAACCCTTGAACACTAATAAAACGGAGCTGAGTTTATGGACATTAAAATTATCGCATCGGTTTTTGCAGGAACTGTCCTGTTTTTTACAGTTCTCTACGCAGTCAAGAAAAGCCGCAAGCCTTTCAAAAGAGCCGTTACATCTGCCCTTTCTGGCATTCTTGCACTTATCGCCGTAAATACCGCAGGGCTTTTTACAGGCGTATATATTCCCGTAAGCACACTAAGCCTTTGTATAAGTACAGTCGGCGGTATTCCTGCCGTAACCGTTATGCTGATAATTGACACCTTCTTTAAATAAAATCCTCTCTGCTGAAATCCGCTGTTGCTATAACATTAAGAGCCGTTTTCTTATCCCCCGTCATAAGTGCCACGACAGCCTGATATATAACGTCCGTATTGTTATAAAATACATTCTTTACCACACTTGCCTGCTCCGCATTCGGTGCATACATACTTATCTGCAAAAGCTGATTTTTTCCGTCATTTACCGTACATTCCACATAAGAACGGTTATTCTTTGTTTTCAGCTTTACCTCGTTATCCTGCTTTATATCACGCTGACGCAAAGCCTGCCTGTATTTCTCCAGAGTTCTGTCTTTGACAGATGTCGGAAGCTCGTCTGCAAGATTTTTTACTATAAATCTTCCCGATTCCGAAATCCTGTAAATCTGAGCGTCTTTGTTGTCAGCTTCAAGCTGACCGTTTGCCGTAAGTTCATCAAATCCCTGCGAGGCTTCAAAAAAATTTGCCGCACCGCATTTCTGCAAAACTCCGCATATAAAATCCTTGCCCGTACCGTTATCTGTCTTATCTATGAGATAGCATATCAGTACCTTTATCTTGTCCTTGTCACGAAGCCCTCCCGGAGCTACTCCGTCATTGGAACTGTTGTACAGAACATTGAACGACATTATATATACACCTCCTGTGAAAATCTATCGACCGCAGCAATTACTCAATATTCCTGTTTATCAAATCCTCTAAAGTCACACTTTCGAGATAATCGTCAATAATTTTATCCAGCTTTCTCCAGAGCGGAAGCGTAATGCACTGTTCCGAATACTCACATTCATTTCCACCGCTAAGCTCTGAGCAGGAAACAGGCGACAGCGTACCCTCTGTAATCTTCAGTACAGAACCTACCGTATATTCTGACGGAGCTTTTTTAAGTCTGTAGCCGCCGTTTTTACCCCTCAGACTTTCCACAAAGCCTTCCTTTGACAGCAACGCTACAATACTTTCAATATACTTCATCGACAGTCCCTGCCTTTGAGCCACTCCTTTAAGCGAAGTATAACCACCATCGGCATTCAATGCCAAATCTATGAGTATCCTCAGAGCATACCTTCCTTTTGTAGAAATCATCATAATTAACCTTCCTCCCTGAACAATAAAACTTTTTTATCAAACAACGGCTCAATATCCCGTATGACATCAAGCCGTTGACTGTATCCTTTATTTTCTGAAATCAGCCTGTAAGACCTCTGAACAATATGCTTACTATAAGTCTGTCCATTATCGTTACTGACAGACTGCCGCATAGAACTCCCAGAACTATTCCGCATATGACATCTGTAAGATAATGCACTCTCAGATATATCCTCGAAAAGCTTATCAGCGTTGCCAGAATAAGAACGGGAACCCACAAATCCCATTCGCAGCGGAAAAAGCTTACCGCAAAAACCGAAAATGATGATGCGGAATGTCCCGACGGAAACGAATAGAAGTCAGGACGTTTTGTAAGCAGCTTTTCGTCCTCCAGCTTGTGGCACGGACGCATTCTGCATACCATATGCTTTATAAGTCCTTCTCCGAAAGCTGAAGTAATACCTATCGCAACAAGAAAATTTACTCCCGTTACAATTCCCGCAGGGTTCAGTATAAACGGAATGCAGAGCAGTATCCACACCGAACCTTTTGTTCCCAGCATTGAAATAACTATCATTATATTATTCAATATCGGTGTATGCAGCCGTCCAATCCAGTCAAGCACAAAATCATCGATATATTGTATTTGTTTTAACATAGTTCTCTCCAACCACAAATTATTCCTCTGCCCACGGCGGAACAGTACTTACTTTTTCCGATGTCAGAAACTCTACGGAACGTTCTATAGCATCACGGGAATTTCCCCAGTCCTGTCCGTTTGCACGATAGTCAAACATAGTGCAGAAATGTGCTACATCACCTTTCAGACTTTCAAGATAACCGCCTGCAAGCTGAGCTGTCGCCTTGTAGAAATCGGGCAGATTTTTTGAGCTTACGCCGTGCTTTGACATAGCCGCTTTCATAAGCATTGTATAGTGCTTCATACATATGAACGGCTGCTGTGAATAAAGCTTTCTGAACTCCTCTTCATTCTCCCACGTTTTGAAAATGCTTTCCATAAGGTGTTTCATACCCCACGACATTTTATTGCATACATAGCAGCTTTCCTGAAGCTCCTCCAGCTTTGCCAGTTTCTTCTTGTCGGGCTTTCCTTTTACATCTTTCGGTATAAGCTCATTCATAACCATTTCAAGGTGAGTATCAAGAAGCAGGGCATTCGGCAGACGCTTTCCGTAATGAACCATCATATTAAGATGTCTGTGACAGAACCCCATACTGTTCGTATCCATACGTATATCAGGCTCCATCATAGCCGCTCCCGTTATGTACTGTACATAGTTTTTCTCCAGCATAGCCGACATACGGCATATCGGACAGCCGTCCTTTGGTGCAAAAACATCATTTATCGGTATCGTACATATATTTTCTTTCATAAACACACACCCTCTTTTTTTAACTATTTCTTTACTTTTTTATTTCTGCTTTTTATAAAACGTCTTTTTATAAAATAACCAATTCCCATATCCAGAAGGTCATAGCTGAAAAACTCATATTTACGCACAGCTCCCTGACCAAACTTCCCCAGAAATTTATATATTTTCGGATTACGCATAAATCTCTTGAAAGCATTCTCTTTGCCAAGTTTAAACTCCATTTTGTCGTCCAGCCACGAATTTGTAGCATAATGCTTCATAATCCTGTTGTATTCGTGCATACTCAGAAAATACGTTCCGTCTATAAGCTGTGACTGATTGTTCCATATCAAAGTGGGATATTCGCTTTCAAGCACAGGCATATTCAGAGTAGTATTAAGCTGCTTGAAACCGCCCTCAAACGTAAGTCCTTCATAGCATTTAAAAAATCTGTCAATTATTTCATCATTTTTCTGACAGCCGAAAAACAATCCTGTATTAATTCGTCTTTCCGTTTCAAACGCAAGCACTCTTTTATAATCAAGATACTTGTCCAATGCTCCCTCTGCAAGTATCTCAACATCTGTATCTATGTAGAAGCCGCCGTATTTTTTCAGAGCTGTAAGCCTTGCAACATCGGAAACAAATGCCCATTTCTTGTTTTCATATGCTCCTTTTGTAAATTCACACATATTAACGTCAAAGTTCGTTTCGTTCCATTCCATAAACTCATAGTCAGGACAGTTCCTTTTCCACGTTTCCATACATTTTTTTATAATATCGGACTTTTCACCTTTTCCGAACCAGCAGTAATGAACAATCTTAGGTATCATTTTTATAACCTCACCACCAAAAGCATTCTTTGTTTCATTTCTCATATAATTGCTCCTCTATTGTAGCATAAAAAAAATAAATATGGTATATTATTTTAAAAAGATTTATTTTTTATTTTTCTGCAAACAAAATACCCTAAAATATATCACAAATTTATGTTAATATATAGGCAAACGTGAAAACAAAGTCAAAGGTTGACAATTCCGACAATATGGTAGATAATGTATTTGTTCCGCTGAACGCTTTTGTAAAGGAGTGTGTGAGATTTTATGAGAGTGATAACAGGAAGTGCAAGAGGACGGCGGCTCAAGGCTCTTGAAGGGCAGGACGTAAGACCTACCACAGACAGAGTAAAGGAAGCCGTTTTCAGCATAATTCAGTTTGAGATTGAGGGAAGAAACTTTCTGGATTTGTTCGCAGGTTCGGGACAGATGGGAATAGAAGCTTTGAGCCGTGGAGCTGCAAAAGCCGTTTTCATAGACGAAAAAAAAGCCTGCATTGATATTATAAAACAAAACCTCGTACATACGGGACTTTCCGACAAGGCAGTTGTTCTGAATACAGGTTCGCTGTCGTTTGCAAAGCGTCCTGCATCGGAAAGCTTCGACATCGCTTTTCTTGACCCACCTTACAAAAATGGTATTCTTCAGGAAATACTCCCTTTAATCACAGAAAAAATGAAAAAAACAGGTATAATTATATGTGAAAGTCCTGTTGATGATAAAATACCTGAAAAAATTAATGATTTTGTACTTGACAGAAATTATCGTTATGGTAAAATTATGATAAGTACGTATCGTTGTGAGAGTGAGGACTGATAATGAACAGAACGGTAATTTGTCCCGGAAGCTTCGACCCCGTTACACTGGGGCATATAGATATAATAGGTCGTGCTGCCGCTATGTTCGACAGGGTTATTGTTGCCGTTTTGATAAATTCAGCCAAAAAACCCGTTTTCACGGTAGACGAACGCATAAGACTTCTTGAAAAGGCTCTGGTCGGCTTTGAGAACGTCGAAATTCAGAGCTTTGACGGACTCCTCGCCGAGTATGCAAGAAAAATCGGTGCTGATGCCGTTGTAAGAGGTCTGAGAGCTGTTTCCGACTTTGAATATGAATTTCAGATGTCGCTTACAAACAAGAAGCTCAATCCGGAGCTTGAAACAATCTTTTTAACATCACGTGCAGAATATATGTTCCTGAGTTCCAGCATTGTAAAGCAGATTGCTGTTCTGAACGGTGATATTACAAATTTTGTTCCGGAATGTATCCACGATGAAATAAAAAACAGACTTGCAGGAAATACAGGAAATATCTGATATTTGCCCGAAGCTTTTGCCTGAAGGTAAAGTTTTTCTTATATTTAACATTAAGTCAAAACAGAAGGATGGTTGAAGATGAAAGTTGAAGATTTGTTGCAGGAATTAAGAGAATTAGTTGAAGACGCTAAGGTTCTGCCGCTTTCAGGCGGAAAGTGTCTTATAGACGCAGAAAGCATAAAAGAGCTTCTGGACGATATTGATGACACTCTTCCTCAGGAAGTACGTCAGGCAAAGGCTATCGTTGCAGACAGACAGAAGATTATGGCTGACGCAAAGGCTGAGGCTGAAAATATCATTCGTTCCGCTGAGGACAAGAAAAAATCCCTCGTTACACAGAATGAAATCGTAAGACAAGCTCAGGCTGAAGCAAATGAGATTATCTCAGACGCAAAGAGCAAGTCAAGAGATATGCGTATGGCTGTAAATGATTACGTTGAGGATATTCTGAGAAATTCCGAGGAGCTTCTTACAAATCAGGTAAATGCTCTTAAGAAAACACGTCAGAACATAAAGGCAAGTCAGAAACAGCCCACACCGCCTCCCGTTCAGAAGCCTGTCGCACCCAATCAGGACTGATTAATAATATTTATACATACTTTAAAGGCATACATAAACCAAAGCGTTTATGTATGCCTTTATTTTTTGAAATTATATAGACAAAAAAATCAGTTACCGTTATAATTATACTGTTGATCGTATATTTATACCGCCTGTAAAAAAAACGGAGGTGTTTTGCTGTGATAAGACTGTTCCGTACAGATGACAGCGTTATATATGAACCCGAAACCATATCGGACGGAGTATGGATTGAGCTGTCATATCCCGATGACAATGAAATAGCCAAAGTTGCATCTTCTCTGAAACTTAACCGTGAGGACTTAACGGCAGCTATCGACCTTGAGGAAAAGAACCGTATAGAAATACACGATAACTATACGCTCATACTTTTCGATATTCCTGCCAGCGAAACACGTCACCAGCAGGAAAGCTATACGACTATCCCTCTCGGCATAATAATTACCGAAAACAATATCGTAACCGTATGCTCTCAGGAAACATCTGTGCTTAGCTATTTCAGACAGAACCGTATGAAGGACTTTTCCACAAAGAAAAAACTTCGTTTCGTATATCAGATTATGCTCAGAACCTCCTTTTTGTATCAGCAGGTTCTTACCGATATTGACAGAAAGCGTACAGAGTTTGAAGAAAACATAGAAAGCATAACCAACGAACAGGATTTGATAAGTCTGCACGAACTTGAATCCACGCTCGTATATTTTTCAACCTCACTCAGAGGCAACTATAACGTACTTAACAGACTTGAACGCTACAGCAGCATACAGCGTTATCCCGAGGACAGAGAGCTTCTTGACGATGTAATCATAGAAAATCAGCAGGCTGTTGAGATGGCTCAGATTTACAGGGATATTATCGACAGCACCCGTGAGCTTATGTCCTCTATGATAGACTCCAAACTGAACAATGTGATGAAACGGCTCACTTCCATAACCCTTATACTTTCAATCCCCACAATCATATCAGGTCTGTACGGAATGAATGTAGACCAGAAATGGATGCCTCTTGCATACACTCCGCACGGCTTCGGCATTATATGTCTGCTCACGGCTACAGTATGCGTTGCTCTCATTGTCTACCTCAGAAAAAAGAAAATGCTTTGAAAAACATAAACCATAAAAGTTTCGGTCAAGCCTTTTCAAAGGCTTGCGGTTTCCAAAGGCGGAGCCTTTGGTCAGGATTTTTAAGGGCGAAGCCCTTAAAAAACTACTCAGTTAAAGAAAAAATGCCGCAGAAAAAGCGGCATTCTTAGTTATCGGTGTGTTTTTATTCGTCAAGAAGCGATTTGTCAAATGTCTTTTCAAATATAAGACTTCCGTCTGCATTGGTATACTTCATTACAACCTTGGGATTGTCATACTCAACATACTGTACCATAAGCTTCATAAGCGGCTTTATCTTGTCTACTGTCGCACTGTCCTGAAAACTCTTTTCGGCTATCTCCCTCGAAACATCAAGACCGTCCTCGGGTATCTGCTCATTGAACTTGTAGTCATAGATAATCGCATCGCTTTTTACGGTTATATCCAGCTTGAACTGGTCGGAGCTGCTGTTTATCTGCTCCTCTGTTTTTTCAAGCATAGACTCCATTGCGGAACTTCCGAACAGCTCATCTACACTCTTATAAAGCTTTCCGCCAGGTGTATAGCTGTAGCTGCTGTCACTTTTACTCTCGGCTGAGGACGTACTGCTGTCTGATTTACTCTCGGCTGAGGACGTACTGCTGTCTGAATACGAACCTGACGAGGACGAATAGTCCGAATAAGAACTGCTGTCTTTATCATCACTGCCCTCCGTATCCGTATAACTGCTGCCCGAACTCTCAGAAGATGATACGCTGTTCTTTGATTTCTCAAGCTTTTCCAAAGCGTTTATAAACCTGCACGATGACAGCGACATAATACACGATGCCGCAAGAGAAACAACAATCAGCGATTTCAATAATTTCTTCATACTTTAATCTTACCCCTTTCAATATATATCTTAATTCATATATATCTGTTTTTAATATATCATTTTTACAGTGCCGTGTCAATAAACAATTATTTTATTTTTCTGAATTGGATTTACCCTAAATCATAAAGAACAAAATCAAGATATTAAATAAAAAATAATCTTTTCAATTGCATTATTTGTATAATATATGCTATAATGGTTATCAGTACATATTACAGAAAACTGTCAAAGGAGGATAATGCTTATGAGAATACTGATTTTATCTGCATCTACAGGCGGAGGACATATGAGAACCGCCAACGCTATGAAAAAATACGTAGAAGAAAACAGACCCGATGATGTTGTCAAGGTTGTGGATACTCTTGAACGTGTGGGGCATCTTTATAATAAAACCGTTTCGGAAGGCTATGAACTTATGGTAAAGGCTGCACCGAAATTTTTCGGAACTGTCTACAATCAGACAAACAAGGAAACAAAAATGAATGACTGGGCAACAAAATTCCAGCACAGCCTTGCAAAAAGACTGCTTCCTCTTATGGTCGAGTTCCGACCCGATGTTATGATATGCGTACACGCATTCTGTGCCGATATGGCATCTTGTCTTAAAATAAAATATAAAATGGACGTACCTATAATATGCCTTATCACGGATTTTGCAACACATAAAATGTACGTACAGAAAGGTATTGACGCATATGTTGTTTCAAATCAGGAAATGGTATATGCTCTGGAAGCATTCAATGTAGACCCCAAGACGGTTCAGGTAAGCGGCATACCTATAGACCCCGTTTTCTACAATAAGCCTGACCGTGTACAGCTTATGAAAAAAATGGGACTTGACCCCGATTTGAGTACTCTGCTTTTAATGGCAGGAAGCTTCGGTGTAAGAGATATTTTCAAAATATACCGTGACATAGTGGAAACCGAATCCGATTTTCAGATTATCGTGATAACAGGAAAAAACAAAAGACTTTTCGAGGCTTTCAGCAGAATGCTCGATAAGGACGACAGCTATGCCGAAGTGATAGAAGCTGCCGCCGAGGAAGAAAATCCCGAAGATGAATTTGAAGAACTTGATTTGTACAAGCTTACCGAAGAAGCCGCAGCATTCACAGACACTCCTGCCGCACCCGATGATACAAAGGAAACAACATACAGCGAGGTAAACAAAGTATATTACGGCAAATGCGGCAAAAAACCGACAAAGCTTCTTTACTTTGTTGACAACATAAATGAATATATGTTCGTATCCGACCTTATCATTACAAAGCCCGGCGGACTTACCGTAAGCGAGGCTATAGCCTCAAATCTGCCTATGGCTATTTTCAGTGCGTTTCCGGGACAGGAGGAGGATAATGCCGAATACCTCCAGCGTAACAATATGGCTGTACGCCTTCCCAAAAAGAACCCCGGAAAAGTAGTTCACAAGCTGCTGCTCAACACGGAAAAAATGGCTGCTATGAAAGAAGCATGCAGAAAAAACTATCGTGAAAACTCCGCAGGAAAAATCATTGAGCTTGCAGAAAGGCTTGTAAAATCTTATGCTGTCAAACATAAGACATATGATGCGGAAAAAGTATCCGAAATGCTTATAGAAAACGATTTTTCGGGGGTCTGATATATGAAAAACCGTATTGCTAAAATATTATTTGTTTTCTTTACGGCATTTACTCTACTGTGCAGCTCATCTTGTAATTCTCAGAACGATGAAAACAGAGTAAAAAGCAGCGATGACCTGCTTGCAGGCATTCAGAAAAGCTCAGATGCTCCCGTATATAATTTCAGGGAAACAACTTCTCAGCCCGAAGAATATACGGCTTATTCGGGCAAATGCTGTGAGCTTTCTCTCAATATGATTATGCAGGACAGTTACTATAAAGAAAATACGGTTTTCGCTCCCCTTTCCGTATCGCTCACGCTTTCGGCTTTTGCGAACGGTACTTCTCAGAAATCACTCAGCGAAATAAAAAATATTGTCGGCAAACAAAACTATAACACCGAAGCCATAAATAAATGCAGCTCGTATATCTCCCAGAGAATACGCTTTCTGAATACGGAAAATACGGGAGTTTTCAATGTATGCTCGATGTGGGTATCAGATAAGCTTTCGCCAAAAAGAAGCTTTCTGCAAAAGTATGACAATTTCTATGACATATATGCTTACAGGACAGATTTCGGAAAAAGCAACGTAAACACTATAATTTCAAACCTTATATCAGATAATTCAAAATCACTGCTTCCCGCAGGCGATATAATGACAAAAAAGGATTACCGCATTTATATGGACTGCTCCGCAGCAGTAAGCGATGTATGGCTCAGCTCATACTCCGAAAATGATATAAGCAAGGGAAAATTCAACGCTTACGGCGGAAAAAGTACAGATGTAACATATATCGCAAGCCTTGAAAGAAGCTTTAAAACCAACTCCGCCAAGGGCTTTGTAAAGGATTTGAAAAATACTCCCTGCAAGATGTTTTTCATACTTCCCGACAAGAATTACAGTCTTGAGGATTATGTGAAATCGCTGACCTACGACAAGCTTGTAAGTATTCCCGAAAGCGTTTCTCCTACTGAGTTTTCAAACGTAAGCATACCTGAATTTTCGGTAAGCAAAAATGTCAGTCTTAAAAATACACTGGAAAATCTGGGAGTAAAGCGTATTTTCTCAAAGGAAGCCGATATTTCAAAGGGATTTGCGGAAGATGTGTATGTTGATGATATTACACAGTCTGTAAGCGTAACCGTAAATCATAGCGGAGTTTCAGCAGGGGAAGACACTACGTCAGACAACAGCTTAAAAAATAAAAATGATGTTCAGCCAAAAGTAAAGGATACTATAATATTTGACCGTCCCTTTATCTATGCTGTGGTTGATAATGAAAGCTATATTCCTATAATAATAGGTACTGTCAATAATCCGAAGTAAAGGATAAATTATGAAAAAAAAGATTAATTTCAATTTGATTTTCAATATAGTTGTCATTGTTATTTCCGTATCGCTTGTAGCTTACTTCTGTTTTTCCGAGGACGGTCTTGCCGACCTCATAAAGTCAGATGTGTGTATGGATATATTCTGGATATTTATGGCTGCGGTGTGCCAGCTTACCAATATGTTCATAGATTCCACTATAACGTGGCTTTTTCTACGCAGGGGAAATCAGCCGTTTACTCTGCTTGACGGAATTAAAAGCTCCTGCGTCGGCAGCTTCTACAGTTGTATAACTCCGTCCTCCACAGGCGGACAGCCTATGCAGATTGTCTTTCTTTCCAAAAAACATATAGATATAGGCTTTGCTATGTCTTGTATGACGCAGAAATTTCTGGTTTATCAGATAACAACAACTCTTGTCAGCGTGACAACGTTAATAATAAAATTCGATTTCTTTGTAAAGCTTATCGATAACCCGATTTTATGGTTTTTTGTTTTGATGGGCTTTTTATCTCAGGTAATCGTTACAAGCGGATTTCTGATTGTTTCATTCAGCACAAGGCTTTCAAAATGGCTGCTCAGAATTATAGGAGCTTTACTGAAAAAAATAAGGCTCATCAAAGACCCTCAGGGAAAAATTGATTATATGACGGGTCAGGTGGAGCTGTTTCATAACGAAAACAAGGCTCTTATGAAACAGCCTAAACTTCTGATTATATCATATATCCTGATTTTTATACAGGTTATGGCTATACTTCTTGTGCCTTACTGCATATACAGAAGCTTCTGCGTGAATGAGGCTTCTGTCACGGATATGATGTTTTCCCAGTCCTTTGTAAATCTTGCGTCATCGATGGTACCCCTGCCCGGAGCTACAGGTGCGGCAGAACTTTCATTTTCCGTATTCTATAACAGGTTCTTCGGAAAAAATATAATGAAATCTGCACTGCTGCTCTGGAGAACAATAACATATTACTTTGTTATAATTATATGCTTTCCTTTTTCAATGCTTACAAAAAATAAAGATAAAGAAGCTTCGGCTGAAAACGATAACTTGGAATTACCTGACGAATAATTTTACCGTCCTGATGGTACTGTAAGGTGTAGGGGGAATTTTTATGGATAAAAACGAGGTGGCTATCAGCATAATAATACCAATATATAATGTAGGTGAATATCTGCACAGATGTCTGTCGTCCGTTGCCTGCCAGACCTTCAAGGACTATGAGGTCATAATGGTAAATGACGGCTCGACCGATAAAAGCTGCGAAATAGCAGAAAGCTTTACAAAGTACTTTGTAAATTTCAGGCTGGTGCATAATACTCAGAAGGGAGTTGCCTATGCGAGAAATCTCGGCGTTTCGCTTGCAAGGGGAGAGTATATCGCATTTGTAGACAGCGATGACTACGTTGACCCTAACTATCTGCTCCGCCTTTACAGTGCCGCAAAGGAATATGATGCCGATGTTGCTCACTGCAACTATGTTCTGTACAATATAGATTCAGGTTTTCTGCATTCCGTAAGAATAAGAAAGCCACGCAAAGGCGTTATGACAAATATAAATATGGTAAGAAGAACACTGTCCGATTTTTTTATGAGGTCGTACCTGTGGAACAAGCTTTGGAGGCGTTCGCTGTTTGTGGACAACAATATAACGTTTCCGAATATGAAGTTTGAGGATATTGCTACGGTTTCAAAGCTTCTTTATTTTGCGAACAAGGGTATTATTTTAAATCAGTACCTTTATTACTATACAATACGTGACGGAAGTATCGTTCAGACCGTTTCACTTCAGAATATAAGTGACTATATTCTTTCCTTAGGAATGTTAAGACGTTTTTTTACGGATAAAAATGAACTTACCAACACAACGTTTCCTTTTATACGGCTTGCTATGATTATGATTTTTGCAAATATAGGAAGTCTTTTCAGATTTCATTTCAGGAAAAGAAATTTCAGGGGATATTTCGGAAATGTAGTCAAGGGTACAAGGAATATACTGTATTTTTACTCCAAGAACTTCAAAAAGGCTTCACATCAGGAAGTAACTCTGCCGTACTCTTTCACCGAACCCGAGGACAAAAGCAAAAAGTAGGACGGAGATACCATAAAAGTTTTGATTGAACTTTTTCAAAAGTTCACGGTTTCCAAAGGCAGAGCCTTTGGTGGGATTTTAAAGGGCAACGCCCTTTAACAACTCGTAATAAAACAGAAATGCCTTTTTCAAGGCATTTCTGAAAATACTTTGCCCTTATACCGCTTGGCGGTATAAGGGCATTCTTTTTATTTTCCGTTAAAGGGTTTCACCCTTTAACTTTTCAGTATGTTTTCGATTTCAGGGAAAATCTCAAGACTTTTCCTGAGTATACCATTTACATATGCGATCGTAATTCCGTAATTTGTTATGGGAACTTCGGCATCTGCCGCACATTTTATGCGGTACTTCATCTCCCTTTCGTTGAGCATACAGCCGCCGCAGTGGATAATCATTGAATACTTTGAAAGCTCGGCAGGAAACTCCGTGCCGCTTGTAAATTCAAATTTTATATCCCTGCCCGTATATTTCTTTATCCACGAAGGAAGCTTGACCGTACCTATATCGCCGCACTGCCTGTGATGAGTACAGCCCTCGCTTATAAGTACAATATCATTGTCACTGAGAGTATCAAGTTTTTTGACACCTTTTACAAGCTCGAAAATATTTCCCTTATGCCTTGCGAAAAGTATCGAAAAAGAAGTCAGACATATATTTTCGGGAACAATTTTGGAAACCTTTCCGAATACCTGAGAGTCCGTAATGACGAACTTTGGCAGCTTCGACATCGTATCAAGCGTATGTTCAAGCTCACTGTCACGGCATACAACAGCCGTACAGCCGCTGTCGAGAAGCTCTCTGAGTGTATTCTGCTGAGGAAGTATAATTCTTCCTTTCGGTGCAGCCTTGTCTATAGGAACTACCATAACAACACAGTCGCCGCTTTTCACTTTGTCTGCAATAATCGGATATTCCATAATATTCTGCGGAACAATTCGGGCAATACGCTCTTTAAGCTCGTGTATGTTCTCTCCTGTTACGGTACTTACCGAAATTTCATTTTCCGTATTTACGCTCATACCCGAAATATCAGACTTATTGAACACTGTCAGACAAGGGATTTTCTTTTCACGTATTTTTTCAAGAATTGCAAAATCGTATTCTGTCATACCAACGCAGCTATCAACAACAAGCAGAGCAATATCGGTTTTGTTAAGTACCTGATACGTCTTTTTTATACGCATTTCTCCGAGTACTCCGCTGTCGTCCAGTCCGGGGGTATCTATTATCACTACAGGCCCGAGCGGCAGAAGCTCCATAGCCTTTGAAACGGGGTCTGTGGTTGTTCCCTCAATATCCGAAACTATTGCAAGCTCCTGTCCTGTTATGGCATTTATTATACTTGATTTTCCTGCATTTCTTCTTCCGAATATACCTATATGAATTCTGTCGGCGTTCGGAGTACTGTTAAGGCTCATATTTCAAAACCTCCGTATTCTTAAAATCTGAAATCCCTTTTTCCGAGATGAATATTTTCTATATATTCGGAAGCAAGCCGTCTTGCCTTTTCGTTCGGAATATTTTTAAGCTCATCTGCAATAAGCTTTTCGCCTATCGCCTTTGTTTCGGAAGAAGCATAATCTTCAAGAAATTCTTTGAGCGTCATAAGTGCATTGGGGTGACAGCAGTTCTGAATCTGACCTGTCTTGCAAAGGCTCATAAACCTGTCGCCTGTTCTGCCCTCACGGTAGCAAGCCGTACAGAATGACGGAATATATCCAAGTTCCATAAGCCATCTTACAACCTCGTCAAGAGAACGCTGGTCGGATACATCGAACTGTTCCGTATCGTGAGGTCTTTCATCGTCCGAATAGCCTGCATAGCCGCCTACTGATGTTCTTGAAGCTCCCGAAATCTGAGAAACTCCCAGACTTATAACCTTGTTGCGGCAGCTTTCGCTTTCTCTTGTGGAAACAATCATTCCTGTATACGGAACGGATATTCTTATACAGGCGATAATCTTTGCGAATGTATCGTCATCAATGCCGTTGTCGAAAACTTCAGGGTCAATATCATCTGCACGTTTTATTCTGGGTACGCTTATGGTGTGAGGACCTACTCCGTGAACAGCTTCAAGATGTTCTGCGTGCATAAGCAGTCCTGCAAACTCATACTTGTAAAGCTCCAGTCCGAACAGAACACCAAGACCTACGTCATCTATACCGCCTTCCATAGCTCTGTCCATAGCCTCGGTATGGTAGGCATAGTTATGCTTGGGGCCTGCGGGGTGAAGCTTTTCATAGCTTTCCTTGTGATAAGTTTCCTGAAACAGTATATAAGTTCCTATTTCGGCTTCTTTGAGCTTGCGGTAATTTTCAACCGTTGTAGCGGCTATATTTACGTTTACTCTGCGGATAGCTCCGTTCTTGTGCTTTACGGAATAAATTGTTTTTATGCAGTCCACTATATAGTCAATAGGATTGTTCACAGGATCTTCGCCTGCTTCTATTGCAAGACGTTTATGCCCCATATCCTGAAGAGCGATTACCTCTGCCGCTACCTCCTCCTGAGTAAGCTTTTTTCTCGGGATAGTCTTGTTCTGATAGTGATAGGGACAGTATACACATTGGTTTACGCAGTAGTTTGAGAGATAGAGCGGTGCAAACATAACAATTCTGTTTCCGTAAAAGGCTTGTTTTATTTCCTTTGCCAGAGTATACATTTTCTCTGTAAGGTCGGGAATTTCACAGGCAAGAAGTACGCTTGCCTCTCTGTGGGAAAGTCCGCTGCACTCAACGCCTCTTGAAGTTTTGCGGGGCTTTGCCTTATCGAGAATTTTCTCTATAAGCTCACGGTTGTTCTTGTTTTTTTCTGCATATTCGAGTGTTTCGAGTATTTCCTCGTGATTTATAAATTCCTCTGCTTTCAGGGATTTAGGGTCATACATTTTTATATTCCTCTCTTATTCAAAAATGATTCTGAGTGTTCAAAACAAAAAATCTTTATTTAAGGCTTATATGCATCGCCACGGTCAACAACAATCTGACAGCCTGCATTTCCCACACGTTTTTTAAGGCATTCAAGGCACTGTGCCGATTCCTCTCCCGTACAGATTTTATTGTCATACAGCATATATTTTTTTCTGACTGACGGCGGCGAAAGATTTGGCATAACTACATTTGCACCTGCTTTCAGACCAAGCTCACGTCCGATTGGTGAGATTGTGCCGAGAGCGGTTGTAGACGGAATCAGTGCATAAGGCAGAGCCAGACGAATTAAACCAAGCATAAACAGGGTAAGCTCCAGCGTTCCCGAGGGTTTATCCGCAAAGGGTGTATCCTTATGCGGAATAAAAGGGCCTATGCCTACCATAGACGGTTTCAGGGAGCTTAAAAAGAGCATATCATCTGCAAGATTTTCGGTTGTCTGAAAAGGTGAGCCTACCATAAAGCCTGTGCCGACCTGATAGCCTATGTCTTTAAGATTTTTAAGACATAGCTGTCTGTTTTCGGCTGAAAGCGTGTTCGGGTGAAGCTTTGAGTAATGGCAGAAATCCGCCGTTTCGTGTCTGAGCAGAAATCTGTCCGCACCTGCATCAAAGAGTTTTTGATAGCTTTCACGGCTTCTTTCGCCTATTGAAAGTGTTACCGCACAATCGCCGTAAGCCTTTTTTATTTCGGACACAATGCGGCACATTCTCTCATCTGTGAAGTAAGGGTCTTCGCCGCCCTGAAGAACGAACGTGCGAAATCCTAAGCTGTAGCCCTCTTCACAGCAGCTCATAATATCTTCATCGGAAAGTCTGTAGCGTAAAGCGTTCTTATTGCTTTTTCTGATACCGCAGTAATAGCAGTCGTTTTTGCAGTAGTTTGTAAACTCGATAAGACCTCTTATGAAAACCCTGTTTCCGTAATATTCCTCACGGCGTTTACGTGCGAGTGAGAAAAGGTATTGTGCCGTTTCTTCGTTTCTGCCGTCAATAAGCGAAACGTATTCCTCTTTGCTGAGGGCTGATATCTGATAAAGCTTATTGATAATGTCAAAATTACTGTTTATATTTATGCCTCCTCGGATTTAGAGCAGATACTTTTTGATGTTACGCCGTCAATACGTCCGAGCTTTCCCGACATTGCATTGACAACATCAGCGGGAGCATCTATTACAACGCTTATTACGTTCATATTATCCCTTACGTTGGGCAGTCCCATTCTTCCTACAACGTATTCGGAATATTCGTGAAGAATTGCATTTATTTCGGCAGAAGCCTTGTTATCCTCAATCATAATTCCTATCAGTGCTACTCTGTTCATAAAAAAACCTCCGTAAAATATAATAACTCCGCCCTGAGTATTTATCGGGCAGAGTGAATTACAAATAAAAAAATTAATATTACCTTATTGATTTCACTCTTTTCCGTCAGAAGAAACAACTTTCAGATTAGATATTGAGTTAATTTTAGCACCTGATAGCTCTAAAGTCAACAAAATATTTTTACTGAATGAAATTTATATACAAGGGGTTGCCCCAATCAGGAGACATTTCCTGATTGGGGCAAAGTGTGAAATGTTTAGGAAAATTTTAAAACTTGTACGCATTTAAGTTAAAGGGTTGCACCCTTTAAAATCCTGCCGAGGGCTCTGCCCTCGACCCGCAAGCCTTTGAAAAGGCTTGACCTAAACTTTATGGCTTTGATTTTTTCGTCTGAGCGTTTATCCTGCGTTTCTGAGCTGTAATCTCAATTTATCGGCAATCATAGCGATAAATTCACTGTTAGTGGGTTTGCCTCTGTCGTTGTGTATCGTATAGCCGAAGTAGGAATTTAAAATATCAACATCGCCTCTGTCCCACGCAACCTCTATAGCGTGTCTGATAGCTCTTTCAACTCTTGAAGAAGTTGTTTCGTACTTTTTGGCTACAGACGGATAAAGTCTTTTTGTAACGGCATTGATTATATCGGGATTTTCAACAGACATAAGTATGGAATCACGAAGATAGTTATAACCCTTGATATGAGCAGGAACACCTATCTGATGAAGAATTTCGGTAACACGCACTTCCATACTTTTCGAGCGTGAGCTGAAATATTTTCCGCCGCCTGAAACGGCAGGATTATATTTTTCGTTCAGCATAGAAATCATACTTTCGGCAATATCCTCCATATTGTACGGCTTGAGTACAAAATATACAGCACCGCAGTTCATAATTTCACGCTCAAGAACAGGACTGCTGAATGTTGAATAGACGAACACAAGCGGCATTTTTTCAGGATTTTTTCTTTTCAATGCCCTTAAAACTCCCACACCGTCCATTCTGGTCATAAACATATCCATAAAAACTATATCGGGTCTTACGGTATCTATTTTTTCCATAAGCTCAATGCCGTCCTTGCCTGAATAGGTTGTTATGAAGTTATATCTGGCTAAAGCCTTTGCGTCATCACGACTTATTTCGGCAGGCTCTTCTGTTATAATGATATTAATTTTATTTTCCATAATTTCTCTCCTTGCTTTTTTCTTTGGTGTCTATATACTACCATAAATTGGTAAATTTGGCAAGGGTTAGCGTGAAATTTTTTTGGAAATTTTTAAAAAATTTTTATTTTTCAAAACATATTTTTGTTTATGCGACGTTCTTTTCGGATTTCTGATTTTCCTTATTGAAGTCATCTATCATATTTTCTGCAAATATACCGTAACCCTTCTGAGGTTCGTTGACGAATACATGGGTTACAGCTCCGACAAGGCGGTTGTTCTGAATAATGGGACTTCCGCTCATACCCTGAACAATTCCGTTTGTACGGCTGAGAAGCTCGCTGTCGGTAATTTTTATTATAATATTTTTGGTTTTTGTGCTTTCGTTATAGTTTATAGACTGTATTTCAATATCGTAGTATTTAGGGATGGAGGAATCCAGTGTGGTAATAATCTGAGCTTTTCCTGTTTTTACCTGCTGTTTGTAAGCTATGGGGATTTCGCTGTGGCTGACGGGAGAATTTTCGATATAGCCGAACACGCCCGATTCGCAGTTGCTTATGACGTATCCCCTGCAAAGATTTTCGCAGTGATGACCGTTAAGTGTACCTGCTGTACCCGATTTCGATTTTGTTATGCTGTCTATTTCCGCACCTGTTACCTCACCCTGAGCCATAGGCATAAGCTCTCCTGTATCTATATCGCATATTCCGTGACCAAGTCCGCCGAAAGCGTGGCTTTCAGGGTGGAAAAATGTCATTGTTCCTATTCCTGCGGAGCTGTCACGAACCCATACGCCGATTTTATATGAACTTTCGCCTGTTTTTATCGGAAGAATGCTTTTTGACATTGTTCTGTTATTGCGTATTATTGTAAGATTTACAGGATTTCCGCCGCTTTGGTTTACAACGGTCGGCAAATCTTCGGTACAGTTTATTTTTTTTGAGTTTGCATAGGTTATGACATCGCCTGTTTCAATTCCTGCCTCTTTTGCAGGATTGTAGGCTTTTCCGTCTACTGTAAGCTTATCTGTTTTTACCACCATAATACCCTCGGTAAAAAGACGTATTCCGAACGGATTTCCGCAGGGTATGACCGTTTCGTTTTCTTTTATATTTATATTTACGCTTTTAATCGGAATAATATTTCCAAACATAAGCTGTCCCGAAGTATTGAGGTTGCTGTCCCTGTAAGTGTTCAGGGTTACTCCGTAAACCGCAAGGGATTCACTTCCTATATTATTGACGTAGTAGCTTGACGGAAGCGTATTGCCTAAAATAATCCCTATACCCAGTACGGCTGTACATATGACTGATAGTGCAACGGTAAAAGTTTTTACGAATTTTTTCATAAAATATCACCTCCGTATTCCGCTGCTGTTTTTATTTTGCCACGCTGATATTCAATTTAATGTGGAAATATATTATTTTTTTCTTCATAAAAATTTTTTGCCTGATTTTGTAATTTATTCGTGCTGATTTTAATTTTATTTTTTATTTGTTATTGACAAAACATCAATGGTATTGTAAAATCTATAGCAGATTGGCAGTTCCATGAAGGGGTGCACCACCTTGGGTGCAGACTTTTTGTGGAGCTTTTATTTTTTTATTTCGCAAGGAGGGAGCGTTTACAATGGTAAGGATAAACGGAAAAGAAGAAACTGCAGCAGGTATCAGCCTTGCAGACTATCTGAAAAACAATAACTACAATCCCGAAAGTATCGTAATAGAGCTTAACGGAGAAATTCTGAACAGAAACGGCTATGCGTCCGTTGTTTTGCAGGAAAATGATGTTGTCGAAATACTTATGTTTATGGGTGGAGGCTGATTTCTTTTCGGCTTTGCATAAAGTAAAGAAATATAACATTTAAATTAAAGGAGATTGCATCACAATGAAAGATGATAAATTTATATTAGGCGGTCACGAATTTACTTCAAGATTTATTTTAGGTTCGGGAAAATACTCGCTGAACCTTATAAAAGCGGCTGTCGAAAATGCAGGTGCGGAAATTATCACACTGGCTCTCAGACGTGCCGCCACGGGAAATGTTGAAAATATACTTGACTACATTCCAAAGGGAGTAACACTTCTGCCGAATACTTCAGGTGCAAGAAATGCAGATGAAGCCGTAAGAATTGCACGTATTGCACGTGCGGCAGGCTGCGGAGATTTCGTAAAAGTAGAGGTTATAGCGGATTCAAAATATCTTCTTCCCGACAATTACGAAACCTGCAAGGCTACCGAAATACTTGCAAAAGAGGGCTTCGTTGTTATGCCCTATATGTATCCCGACCTTTACGCTGCAAGAGATTTGGTAAATGCAGGTGCGGCGTGTGTAATGCCGCTTGCAGCTCCGATAGGCACTAACAAGGGTCTTTGTACAAGGGAGTTTATCAGAATACTTGTTGAGGAAACAGAACTCCCCGTAATAGTTGATGCAGGAATCGGAAAGCCCTCTCAGGCTTGCGAAGCTATGGAGCTTGGTGCTGCGGCAGTTATGGCGAATACCGCTATTGCAACAGCAGGCGATATAACGGCTATGGCAGAGGCATTCAAACACGCTATCATAGCAGGACGACAGGCTTATCTTGCAGGTATGGGCAGAGTACTTGACGACAGGGCAGCAGCTTCTTCACCGCTGACAGGCTTTTTACACGATTAAGCTTTAAGACTTTAACTCAGATTAGTATATTAAGGAGTTTATTATGGATAATCAGAAAAGAACAGACCATATGCAGTATATGGAAGGTATGGAGGTTATAAACTCCGATATTATGGACAAGGTAATATCGGAAATGAACAGCTATGACTACAGCATATATACCGAACAGGACGTAAAAAAAGCCTTGCTTAAAGATAATATTTCGCCCGATGACTTCAAGGCTTTGCTCTCCCCTGCGGCTTTACCTCTCCTTGAGGATATTGCACAGAGGGCAAAGCTCGAAACAAGAAAGCATTTCGGAAATTCCGTATATATGTTCACACCGCTTTATATAGCCAATTACTGCGAAAATTACTGCATATACTGCGGCTTCAACTGTCACAACAAAATAAAAAGAGCTATTCTTGACGCCGATCAGATACGTGCCGAAATGAAAACAATCGCTGAAACAGGACTTCAGGAGGTTCTCATTTTAACAGGTGAAAGCCGCTCGAAAAGCGATGTAAAATATATAGGTGAAGCCTGTAAAATAGCTTCGGAGTACTTCAAAGTAGTAGGTCTTGAGGTCTACCCTATGAACAGCGATGAGTACGCATATCTTCATAAATGCGGAGCGGATTTCGTAACGGTCTTTCAGGAAACTTATAATTCCGACAAATACGAAACACTCCATCTTGCAGGACACAAGAGAATATTCCCCTACAGATTCAACGCTCAGGAACGTGCTATTATGGGCGGTATAAGAGGCGTAGGCTTTGCCGCTTTGCTCGGACTTGACGATTTCAGAAAAGACGCTTTTGCTACAGGCTATCACGCATACCTTATACAGCGTAAATATCCTCATGCAGAAATAGCTTTCTCTTGTCCCAGATTAAGACCTATAATAAATAATGATAAGATAAATCCAAAAGATGTACACGAACGTCAGCTTTTGCAGATTATATGTGCATACAGAATTTTTATGCCGTTTGCAAGCATAACGATTTCGAGCCGTGAAAATGCCAATTTCAGGGATAACATAATACAGATTGCCGCAACAAAAACCTCCGCAGGTGTCGATGTAGGTATCGGAGCACACAGCGGAGAACAAAAGGGCGATGAACAGTTTGAAATTGATGACGCACGTTCCGTAAAGGAAATGTACGATATGATAAAATCAAAGGGTATGCAGCCTGTTATGAGTGACTACATCTATGTATAAAATATTGTGTATAACAAACAGCTCCGTATGTGATTACGACTTTTTAAAGCATATTGATACTCTTGCACAAAGCCGTATATACGGAATAGTCCTGCGTGAAAAACAGCTTTCGGCAGATGATTATTATTATCTTGCCAAAGCTGTAATCGGAATATGTAAAAAATACGATAAGCTTTGTATACTGCATAATTTTGTTGAGGAAGCCGTAAAGCTGAAACATTATGCAATACACTGTCCTATGCCTGTTCTTGAAAAAAACGCTGAATTGCTGAAAAAATTCGATATTACAGGAGCTTCAACACACAGTCTGACTCAGGCAAAAAAAGCGGAACAACTTGGAGCTTCATATGTTACATACGGTCACATATTCCCTACTGACTGCAAAAAAGGACTTGCTCCAAAGGGTTTGTCCGAGCTTAAAGAAATTATCAGGAATGTTGATATTCCTGTATACCCTCTTGGTGGAATTAATGCGGAAAACTTCAGAGAGGTTATAAACTGCGGTACGGACGGCTTTGCAGTTATGAGCGGACTTATGAAAAAAGATTACGGCACACTGTTAAACGCTCTTTACTCTGACGGAGCAAAACCATAAAGTTTAGGTCAAGCCTTTTCAAAGGCTTGCGGGTCGAGGGCAGAGCCCTCGTCAGGATTTTAAAGGGTGAAACCCTTTAACACCCAATTCATAACATCAAAAATGACGTGAAAATGTCATTTTTGCAAAACCAAAAGCACGTTCTGCTATCAAAACAGAACGTGCTTTTATATAATCCCGATTTACAACAGGTATTTTAACCTAACGGGCAAGAAGTCTGCCGCCTCTAGAGGCGGTGAGTACTTCACTATCCAAGTACCATCTCCCCAATACATAGTGTCACAAAGATAAAATACAGGAGGTTCATTACTTGCTTGTACGGGCTGTGTCATATCTTCATCATAGTCATCATAATCGTCATAGTCATCATAATCGTCGTAGTCATCATAATCGTCATAATCATCATAATCATCTTCTGTAGCTTTCTCAGTAACATCTTCTGTAGCTTCTGCAGCGACTGTGGCAGACGAGATTTCAGAATTTATAATTTTGTATCCAGCCACAGGATACGAACTACTATCTTTGTCTTTGAAAATTACAGTAGTTTGCGGTTCAGACAAGGAACAGCCACATAAGCCTGATGATAAAATCAATGTTCCTGAGATAGCCAAACATAATACCTTAGATAGCTTTTTGAGTTTACGTATGTAGTTACACACCAAAAACAATATATCACAGAATTTGAGATGATGCAACTATTTTATTACAATTTATACAAAATTTGATGAAATAATTTCGATTTTTAATCATTAATACTCCACACCCTGCCTTGCTGTCACACCTCTGTCATAGGGGTGTTTTATTTTTGACATACACGTTACATAGTCTGCATAGACAAGTATGCTTTTGTCAAGGTTGTGACCCGTCATTACAAGCTCCGTTGTTTCTGGACATTCACTCATAAGATGTATTATATCCGGAACCGTTATAAAACCTACATCTACCGCCGAAAAAATCTCGTCTGCAATAACAACGTCATACTTCGGCAGATTGTTGAGAACATATTCAAAAAGCCGTATAATATTCTTTTTGTATTTTATATGCTCCTCGGGGCTTAAATCAAACACAAACCTTACCTTTTCGGGAAGCTTAGGCATTTTTATGGTAGGTATACATTCGAGTACACGTCTTTCTCCGCTTACATCGCTTTTGAGAAACTGCGTAAAAAGTACCCTTTTACCGTTTCCGCTTGCACGTACTGCAAGTCCTACTGCAGCGGTAGTTTTTCCCTTTCCGTCACCGTAATATATGTGTACCATAAACCAACACTTCCTTCATTCCGATATATTTCGTTATATATCTGTTGAAATCTCTGTCTTTTTATACTATAATTAATATGTTAGAAAAATATTAAAAGAAAAAGGTGAGTTTATGAATAATAAGAGAAGAACTTTGTTTGTAAGAATTGTCGCAATAGTATGTGCTGTGCTGATAGCAGGCTCGGTTATCCTTTCTGCTGTCGTTTACCGATAATATGAATACAATTTTAATATACATTGAACAGATTGTATAAGAAAGTTATTTAAAGTATGGCGATTATGTACCTTGACTTTCACATTCAATTCGTATAAAATACGTCTATGGTGTGTTCTTTGGGCTTAAAATCAAGAATGTATCATAATTTTCTTAAATTCCTTGAAGGAAAAGAGGTTGTTCAAATTTGAAAAAGTTAGCAAAAAAATTTATGACAGCCGCAGTTGCACTGAGTATGACAGCTACTATGTTTGCTGCCACAGCCTCAGCTGCTGATGTTGTTGCCGGCAGTGATTATGTTGAAAACGAATTTATTCATCTTTATTGCAGCAACGCAACAAGATACGGATTGAAAACAACAGGCGGAAATCCCGATAACCCTAATGATGACAGCAAAAACCTGCTTTATCCTACAACATCAAGAATGTTCGTAAGTATAGACGGTCGTGTATCTACACTGGGCGGCGATGCATCTCCTGTTCCCGATGCAACCGGCAAGAAAATCACAACATCAAAAGATTATAACGGTCTTACTGTAGAAAAAATCCTCACTATCGTTCCCAACGGCAACACAAACAGAGAGGATACAGTAGAGTTCAAAATGGTTGTAACAAACAACACAACCGAAAACCACGAGGTCGGTGCAAGAATTATGCTTGATACCATGCTCGGAAGCAATGACCACGCTCCTTTCAGAATGCCTAACCTCGGTGCTGTTACTATGAGAACTCAGCTTGAGGGCAACGACATTCCCGAAATGTATCAGGCTTTTGACAATCTCTCAGAGCCTACAGTTGTTTCAACAGGAACATTCGCAAGAGGTGCAGACAAACCCGATATCGTTCAGTTCAACAGATGGGGCGTTTCCACAAGCGATAACCTTATTCCCTCATGTGACAGTACACTTGAAATCGGCGACAGTGCAGTAAACTCAATCTGGAATGAGAAAACTCTTGCTCCCGGAAAATCAATCGCTTACAAGACATACTACGGTCTTGGTGAGTTTGTAGCAAGCGGAAATACTGAACTTGTAGTTGGTGCAACAAAAGCAACTCCCAACTTTGTTATCAATGAAGAGGGTACAGGATATGAGCCTGTTTCTCTTATCGGATATGTTCAGAATGCAGGTTCAACAGGTCTTGACAATGTAAATATGAACATTTCTCTTCCCACAGGTGTTTCACTCGTAGACGGTGACGCTACTGTAAATGTAGGTTCTCTCAATGCCGGCGATACAAATCAGGTTGCATGGAAGTTCAACGCAGTACCTGCAAATGTTGAGCGTGTAATCACAGTCAAGGTATCAGGCTGGGTAGGTGAAAATACCGAAACAGCTCAGGAAGTAACATATCAGTATGTAATCCCTGCTATCGAGGGTGCTCCCGAAGTTCCTACAGAAGAGCCTACAGAAGAGCCTACAGAAGCTCCTACAGCAGCTCCCACAGAGCCTGAAACAGAAGCTCCCACATCTGCTACAAATCCCACAGTTCCTGCAACAGCAGCTCCCACGGCAGCTCCCACATCTGCACCTACAAACGCAGCTACAAATGCACCTGCAAACAACAATTCTTCAAATACAACAAACAGCAATACATCATCTGCAACAGGCAAGGTTGATACAGGCGACAGCCAGTCAGCAGTTATTATACTTGCAATGGTAATCGCAGCTGCAACTGTAGTATTTGTTGTACGCAAGCGTGCAAAATAATCAGATAAATAATTATACTTAATCAACAAGAGGTAAAGTCTTTTCAGACTTGCCTCTTGCTTTTTTGGCATATTTTTTGCCAAAATCTTTAACTGAAAATATTTCAGTAATAAAACACGCCAATTTTCAGTAAATATTTTTTATTGGTGCAAATGTTTTTGTGCAGTATAAGTATGGATTTAAACCTCTGCATATGATAGAATTGTTAGTGTATGTAAGAATAAAGTCCGTACATTTTGAAAGGAATGATTATTTATGAATATAGTGGCTTTGGCAGGCGGTCTGAGCAGTGAAAGAGATGTTTCCATAATTACGGGAAAAAAAGTAGCAAAGGCATTGAGAAACAACGGTCATAAGGTATGTCTGCTTGATGTGTATATGGGCTATGACGGTGACAGCATAGATAATATTTTTGATATAGATTATGACTTCACAAAGGATATAAACGCAATCGGAGAAAATGCTCCCGACATTGAAACTGTAAAGAAAAGCAGAAAAAATCAGGCTGAGGAATGCTTCTTAGGAAAAAATGTAATCGAAATATGCAGAAAAGCCGATATAGTATTTATGGCTCTTCACGGAGATGTGGGAGAAAACGGAAAATTGCAGGCAGCTTTTGATGTTCTCGGAATTAAATATACAGGCTCGGGTTACATAGGAAGTGCTTTGGCTATGAACAAGGCTCTTTCAAAGAAAATGTTTCTCAGCAGCGGAATACCTACTCCCAACGGCAGACTTTTTAGAACTGAGGAGGAATGTCTTGAATGGAATGAATTTCCCTGTGTTGTAAAGCCCTGTTCGGGAGGTTCAAGCGTAGGTGTTTCAATTCCTGAAAACAGAGATGAATTTAAAAAAGCGGTAAAAGAAGCTTTTGCTCTTGAAAGCGAAGTTCTGGTTGAAAGCTATGTAAAGGGCAGAGAGCTTTCCATAGGTGTTCTTGAAGGAAAAGCTCTGCCTATAATCGAAATCTGTCCCAAAGAGGGTTTTTACGACTACAAAAACAAGTATCAGGCTGGACTTACAGACGATATCTGCCCTGCACTTCTTCCCGATGATGTAACTAAGGCTTTGCAGTCTATGGCAGAAAAAGTATCAGAAACGCTTATGCTTGAGGCTTATGCAAGAATTGACTTTATTCTCGACTCCGACAACAATATGTACTGCCTTGAAGCAAACACTCTCCCCGGAATGACCCCTACAAGCCTGCTTCCTCAGGAGGCTCTTGCCGTGGGTATATCCTATGATGAACTTGTGGAAATTCTTGTAAATGAATCAATGAAAAAGTATAACTGACGGGTGAACGGTATGAAAAAATTAACTTTATCAGAAATTGCGGCAGCTTGTAACGGAACACTCAATAATAACAGATACGGCGACCTCTATATCACATCAATTACAACAGACAGCCGAAAAATAGAAGAACGTTCTCTTTTTATTCCGCTTAAAGGCAGTAAGGTTGACGGTCACGACTTCATTATGAAAACATTTGCAAACGGTGCGGTGTGCTGTCTTTCGGAAAAGGAAATCGAAACCGACAGACCTGTAATTCTTGTTAAGTCCTGCTATCAGGCCATAAAGGATATTGCGGAATATTACCGCTCACTGTTTGATATTCCCTTTATAGGAGTATCGGGAAGTGTCGGCAAAACAAGCACAAAAGAAATGATTGCCGCAGTGCTTTCAAAAGAGTTCAGGGTTCATAAAACACAGGGCAATTTCAATAATGAACTTGGAGTTCCACTTACGCTTTTCGGCTTGGAGGAATATCACGAGGTTGCAGTAATTGAAATGGGTATAAGCGACTTCGGAGAAATGACAAGGCTCAGCAAAATCGTAAAGCCGAATATATGCGTAATAACAACTATCGGTGAGTGCCATCTCGAAAATCTGGGCGATAAAAACGGAGTTCTCAAAGCTAAAACAGAAATGTTCAGTTATCGTGACAAGAACGGCGGAATATTCCTGAACGGTGACGATGAACTTCTGTCAACCGTAAATGACGTTGACGGTACAGAACCTGTTTTTTACGGCTTGAAGGATAATTTTCTGAATAAATACTATGCTCAGAATATAAACAACAGAGGCGAAGAGGGTATAAGCTGTACTCTCTGTACTCCGAAAACCGATATTGACGTTACAATCCCTGCTATCGGTACTTATATGGTATCAAATGCTCTTGTTGCCGTTGCTATAGGCGAATACCTCGGTATGACCGCTGAAAGTATGGCAGAGGGTGTGGAAAGCTATAAAACAGTCGGCAGCCGTGACGGTGTTATAAAAACCGAATATATAACAATTATAGATGACTGCTATAATGCAAATCCTATATCTATAAAGGGCGGCGTTGATAATCTCGGCAATTTCAAGGGAAGAAAGATTGCTGTGCTGGGCGATATGAAAGAGCTTGGGAAAAACAGCCGACAGCTTCACTATGAAGTAGGCGAGTATGTAAAAAATTCCAGTACGGACGTTCTTGTGGCTGTAGGAAAAGATGCCGCTGATATTGCTGATGGCGGAAAAGGCGGAAATACTGAGGTTTATTACTTTGAAACCGTTGATGAAGCTTTGAAACAGCTTTCAGATATAGTCCGTAAGAATGATAATATACTTGTAAAGGCTTCCCGTGCTATGAAGCTTGAAAATGTTGTTGAATATCTGAAAACCCTCTGAAACCAAAGAACAAAAACCATAAAAGTTTTGATTGAACTTTTTCAAAAGTTCACGGTTTCCAAAGGCAGAGCCTTTGGTGGGATGTTAAATGGCAAAGCCATTTAACACAACGTAAGTTCGACAAGTAATTAAAAAACAAATGATTTTATACTGTTTAATACATAATATATTAGAGTTTTATGTATTTTAATATTTATAATATTACTGAAAAAAACAATGAGTAATTTTAGAGGATAAAATATCACTTTCGGGTGTAAAAATTTCTTAGACCTTTAAAAAAACGAATTTTTTCACTTAATACTGAACAAGTGCTTTTTTATCATGTTTGATAAGAGAATGTTTCTTTTGCAGGAAAGTATAGGCAATCATTCCTGAAATCAGATTTACAAAGAAATTATCCGAACAACGATGTCTTGTATGTTCTATCTGTCCTTTATCGGTTAAATGTTTTTTCACCTACATTATACCAGATTTCGGACAGATTTTCTTTTTTATTTTTATCGAACTCACGTTATTTTACGGACATCATAAGTATAATGAGATAAACTATGCAGATAATATATGTATCGATAGTATAAAAGATATTAATAATTCACAGAATATTCATAGAAATTTTTATTTCATTCTATAATCGAAAGTTATACTTTCGTTGCAGCATAGATATATATAATTATGTACGCACCGTTTCGGGTGCAGTAAAATCTGGGAGGCATATTGAAATGAAAAAGAACATCACAGGCAGCAATTCAGCAAACAGTTACGGAAATCCTTCTGAATTTCCCGGTATGGAAAATTATGTCAAGGTCTTTAACGATGACCTTGAATACGATGATTTCGATGATATTTATGACTATGATGATGTAAAAAAATATGACATCAATTCATAAAATCTGTCAGAGAAATCCGTCCTGCAACATCAAAGACCGTCTGAGTACAAGCAATATACTCAGGCGGTCTTTGCATTAATGAAAATTTAACAGCAGCATACCATAAAATTTATTGTTAAAAACTTATTTATATGATATAATCTCATTGATTACAGACGGAGCTGTCGAACGGGAGGTTGTGACGTGAAAAAATCTGTACTTAAATATATGAACAAAGCAGCCGCATTCATTATTACTGTACTGCTGTGTCTTAATATAACAGGCTGCGACAATCTGCCCGAACAGCTCAGAAGACTGGGCTTATCCCCCACAACAGCCACCGAAGCTGTCACTCAGGAAGCTACACTGCCTCCCATAAAGCTCCCCGGAAACTATGAAGTAAAGGATATAAAGTACGGCTTTTATTCTCTGAAAACCGATTTTCAGAAAAACCTCTATAAAAAATTCATAGAGGTTATGGACTCCATAGACGAAACTCCCGATGATGACGGTCTTTTTCCGCTTAAAAAAATAGAAATGAATGACAATCAGCTCACCGAGGGCGGTATAAGAATTGTAATAGAAGCATTCAGTTGCGACCACCCCGAAGTTTTCTGGCTTTCCAACACTTTCGGATTTTACACCGACAAAAACATAACTATGGTACATCTGTACTCCAGCTTCAGCAAAAGTCAGGTAACGGAAATGAAAAAGGAACTCAATAAAACCATAGAAAGCTTTTTAAATGAAGTTCCGTCAGGTATGGGTGAGTACGAAAGGGAAAAATTCGTTCACGACAAAATCATAGAAGAATGTGATTATGCGGAAAATATCAGAAGCTCCCGTGAAAATCCCACCGCATTTTCAATCTACGGTGCTTTGGTAGAGCATTCGGCTGTGTGCGAGGGATATACAAAAGCTACCCAGTATCTTTTAAGAATGGTAGGAATACAGAGCATTTCCGTAAACGGCTACAGCAAAAACGAGCTTCACCAGTGGTGTATCGTAAATATAAACAAACAATGGTATCATCTTGATACCACCTGGGACGAAAAACAGGTCGGCGATGAAGCTGCCCGTGAAAAAGAGGACGACAATATCCTGTATTTCTATTTCAATACAACCGATTCATATATCGAGGCTGACCACAGAATTGCCAAACCATATACCGATTTGACGGAAGAACAGCTTTGCGGTAAGGATATACAAAAAACTCAGATCTTCAATATGCCTCTGCCTGCCTGTTCCAGCGAAAACGATACATTCTACAACAAAGAGGGTGCATATCTCAGCGATTTCTCCGACGAGGGCGAATACAACAACATCATAAACAAAATGTATATAATCGCCCAGAACAGAACAGGTTCATTCTACCTCAAAATTGCCGACAATCTTAATTTCAATACTACGTTAGACCAGCTTTTCTATGTACCTCCTTACTATTTCTTTGAGTATACTACAGATATAAACATAAAGCTTCAGAAAGATTACGGCAAAAAATACCGTATAAGCGACAGAATAACAATGTCTACTCTGGAAGACCAGAAAATAGTAAAAATCGAGCTTTCCTATGAAAAATGGGGCTGACCTCAGCGTATCATTCCCGAAAGTTTTTTTCCGCACACAATACCTATTATACAGAAAACCACACTTAAAACCGAATATAAAATCCCCGAAAAATATTCTCCTTTTTCCAGAAGCTCACAGGCTTCCAGCGAAAACGTGGAAAATGTCGTAAAACCTCCGCATACTCCTGTTTTCCAGAAAAGAACGGTATTTGGCGAAATATTTTCCTTTGTACCTGCCATACCTGCAATAAATCCTATAAGTACCGCTCCCAGAATATTCGTAATAAGTGTAAGAAACGGAAATTCCGTCTTTACGGGAAGCATACTGACTGCATATCTTCCCAATGCTCCTAAAGCTCCGCCCAACGCAACACACAGAAAATTCATAAAACCAGCTCCTTTTATCCGTCTTTATATTATACCACCTGTTAATCGTAAAAAACAGATAAAATTTCCTGTACGGAGATGAAAATATGGATATTGAAATTGCAGATATTCACCTTACAGAAGAATTATACAAAAAATTCATATCAGCCGATTTTCCCTCAAACGAACTCAGACCGCTTAAAATGATTAAATCCCTTATGAAAAACGGCTTTTACTCTGTCTACGCAGCCTATGAAAACGGTGAAATTACAGGTTATGCCTGTTTTCTTAAAGGAAAAACTATTAAAAATACAGTTCTCCTCGATTACTTTGCAGTCCGTAAGGATTTACGGGGTCAGGGAAAAGGAAGTTTGTTTCTTTCTCAGCTTGTCGGGCATATCCGAAAAACAGAACCTTACGTTTCTTTCATAGCTGTGGAATGTGAAAATCCCGAAAAAACTTCCGTTTCAGAAAAAGCCGAAAACCGCAGACGGCGTATAAGATTTTACACCCAAAACGGTGCTGTAATTACCGATACAGGCTGGTATGTTTTCGGTGTTGACTACAATCTTCTTGTCATAAAAACTTCTGACAAAACCGTTCCCGATAACTTTGCCGAAAATCTGTACAGGCTTTATATGGAGGGTTTAAGCCTGAATCCTTTTTTCAGGGAAATCGCCAAAAAAAGAATAAAAATATATCCTCTGAATTAACCGTCACAACTCATACATAAAAACCATAAAGTTTAGATCAAGCCTTTTCAAAGGCTTGCGGTTTCCAAAGGCGGAGCCTTTGGTGGAATTTTCAAGGGCAAAGCCCTTGAACTTAAGAAAGGGTGTTTGTTAATGTTGAACCATATTATAGACCTTGAACTTCTCTCGTTTTCAGATTTGCAGGAGATTATCCAGCTTGCAGGAAAAATTATGAAAAATCCCAAAAAATACAGCGAAGCCTGTAAGGGAAAAATACTTGCAACTCTCTTTTATGAACCCAGCACAAGAACTCAGATGAGCTTTCAGACCGCTATGCTCCGTCTGGGCGGTTCTGTCATAGGCTTCGATGACCCTATGAATTCATCTGTCGCAAAGGGCGAAAGCCTTAAAGATACCATAAAAATTATGAGCGGCTACGCTGACATTATAGCTATGCGTCACCCGCTTGAGGGCAGTGCAAAAGGTGCTTCACTCTACAGCAGCGTCCCCGTTATAAATGCAGGCGACGGTGGACATCTTCACCCTACACAGACACTCACTGATGTTGTCACTCTTCACAATGAAAAGGGCAGGCTTAACCATCTTAACATAGGACTTTGCGGAGACCTGAAAAACGGAAGAACCGTACATTCACTCATAAAAACAATGTCGCATTTCGAGGGCAATAAATTTATCCTTATTTCCACTCCCGAACTCGGCGTTCCCAAATACATAAAGGATATTATGGACGAACAGGGCTGCGAATATGTGGAAATCCCTACGCTTCAGGAGGCTATGCCGCTTCTTGACGTTCTCTATATGACCAGAATTCAGCGTGAACGCTTTGCAAGTGAGGAAGAATATCTCGCTCAGAAGGGCGTGTTCGTTCTCGATGCCCAGAAGCTTTCACTCGGTAAGGAAAGTCTGAAAGTACTCCACCCTCTGCCCCGTGTCGATGAAATTGACGTTGAAGTCGATGACGACCCCAGATGCGTATACTTCAAACAGGCTGTATACGGAATGTACGCAAGAATGGCACTTATACTCCTCACTCTTGAAGGTGCAAAGTATTCATACGCAAAAGGAAAGGTTATCATTGACGAAACAGGCTGTCCCAATCCGAAATGTATCACCCACACCGAAGGATATATGCCTAAAGAGTTCCGAAAAAAAGGAAATGTCCTCATATGTGAATACTGCGACTTCCAGAAAGAACTATAATACTGCAAGCCTCCCGAAATTTTTCGGGAGGTCATTTTTATGAAAAAATTAAGTAAAATAGTTATGGTTCTTTCAAAGATTTTTGAGATTGTACATTTAGAACTTTACCTGAATTATATAAGAGCCTGTTTAATACCTTGTATATCAAGGATATTAAACAGGCTCTTTGCTTTGAAATTTTATATTTTACCTTGTAAGCCAGCCGCAATTATTTCTGACTGTTTATCAGCTTTTTGATTTCATCAAGTCTTTCTACGTGAGATTTATCGTCAGCCTTGTCAGATGTGGATTTGGGATCGGGATAGATTAACATATATTTTCCGTTGGCGGACATATAGCAGTAGTCAACAGTCTTTCCGAAAAGCGTGAACGAGTTGTTCTTCTTTACCTCGTCAATACACTTCTTGGCTGTATCGGAGCTTGTATCGCCAAATTCGTATATTTCCATCGAAAAATTGGAACCGTTGTACTTGACACCGTCAAAGCGATACCCCTCACTTGCTCCTATCAGAGCCGCATTGATTTTTACGCAGTCGTCAGAAACATATTCCTTATCCATCAGCGATTTACATATTGCACCTATACCGCTTTTTGTATTCTCCATTTCGGAAACCTTCAACTTGTTTTCTGTCGGAATAGACGCAGGCTTAATTCCGCAGCCGGCTGCCGATATTACTGTAATAACAGCTATAGCTATAATCACAAGCTTTTTGATATGCTTTTTCATACTTTTAACCTCATTTCGGTATTGATTACTATACAAGCATTAACATTATATATTGTCTGATACAATAATTCAACTCATATTGAAAATTACTTTTCAGGCTTATAGCTTCCTTTCAGTGATACGCTGCGGTTGAATACGAGATGTTCGGGTGTTGAATCGACAATATCAAGGCAGAAATATCCCAGTCGCATAAACTGGAATGATGCGGGAGCAGTCATTCCCTCTACGGATTTTTCCGTTTTGCAGTTTTTCTTTATTTCGAGAGAATTAGGGTTGAGGTAATCAAGAAAGTTTCTGTCGCCGACATCGGGGTCGGGTACTGTAAAGAGGTTGTCATACAGTCTTACCTCGGCATCGGCACAGTTATTTGCATCTACCCAGTGTATGGTAGCCTTTATTTTTCTTCCGTCTGGAGTATTTCCGCCTCTTGTTTCGGGGTCATATTCCGCATAGACTTCAGTAACGTTTCCGTTTTCGTCTTTTTTGCAGCCCGTACATTTTACTACATATGCTGATTTAAGTCTTACCTCATTTCCGGGATAAAGACGGAAATATTTTTTTGCAGGGGTTTCCATAAAGTCCTCGGCTTCTATATAGCATTCTCTTGTAAAGGTGATTTCACGCTCTCCGTCCTCGGGGCGGTTGGGATTGTTCTCTACCGTAAAGGTTTCGGATTTTCCCTCGGGATAGTTTGTTATTATGAGTTTTATGGGGTTGAGTACGGTCATAATACGTCTTGCATTTTCGTTGAGGTCTTCTCTCAGGCAGTATTCAAGGAAACCGTAGTCAACTATTGAGTTTACTTTTGAAACACCAATTCTTTCGCAGAAATTGCGTATTGATTTTGGTGTATAGCCTCTTCTTCTCAGTCCGCAGATAGTGGGCATACGGGGGTCATCCCAGCCGTTTACGTAGCCTTCCTCAACGAGTGTGCGGAGCTTACGCTTGCTCATAACGGTATTGTTTATGCCAAGTCGTGCAAACTCTATCTGTCTGGGTTTTGCAGGTAAGCTGACGTTGTTTATAACCCAGTCATAGAGAGGTCTGTGGTCTTCAAACTCGAGCGAACACAGGGAATGTGTAATTTTCTCCATAGCGTCCTCAATAGGGTGAGCGAAATCATACATAGGATATATGCACCATTCGTCACCCGTGCGGTGGTGAGTGACACGGTTAATTCTGTAGATAACAGGGTCTCTCATATTGAAGTTGCCTGAAGCAAGGTCTATTTTGGCTCTTAAAGTCATTTCGCCGTCTTTGAACTCGCCGTTTTTCATACGCTCGAACAAATCGAGGCTTTCCTCAACAGGTCTGTCACGGTAGGGACTTGTTGCGGGGGTAGACAAATCGCCTCTGTATTTTCTCATTTCATCGGCACTGAGCTGACATACATAAGCCAGTCCTTTTTTTATGAGTTCTACTGCACTGTCATACATTTTCTGAAAATACTGTGAAGCATAATAAAATCTGTCGTCCCAGGTAAAGCCGAGCCATTTTATATCTTCCTTGATAGCATCTACATATTCGACATCTTCCTTTGAGGGGTTGGTATCGTCCATTCTGAGATTGCACATACCGTTATATTTTTCAGCCGTTCCGAAGTTTATGCACACTGCCTTTGCGTGACCTATATGGATATAGCCGTTAGGTTCGGGGGGAAAACGTGTGTGAACGGTTTTACCCTCAAACTGACCGCCCTTTGCAATATCTTCGTCTATAAAATCGTGTATAAAGTTAGCATTTCCGGCTGTTACTTCATTTTTTATTTCCTCTGCCATATCAAAAAATCCTCTCTTTGTTAAGTTTAAGGGCGTTGCCCTTAAAAATCCCACCAAAGGCTCCGCATTTGGAAACCGCAAGGGCTCTGCCCTTGACCCGCAAGCCTTTAAAAAGGCTTGACCTAAATTTTATGGTTTTACAGGTTTTAATTTCCGAGTTTTTCAAGACCTGTTTCAAGTCTTTTAAGGGATTCCTCTCTTCCGAGAATATCCAGAATTTCGACTGCTCCTCCGGGGGTAACTTTTTTTCCTGCGGCCGCTATTCTGGCAGGCCACATAACAGTTCCGTTCTTGACTTCAAGCTCAGCTGCTAAGTTTATGAGGCAGTCGTGTATGCTGTCCTTGTCCCAGCTTTCAAGTGACTTGAGGTTTTCGGTAACTTTTGAAAGCATAACGGGAGCGTTTTCAAGATTGGTTTTGCTTTTCTTGTTTACGAACATATCGGCTTCATATTCGGGAAGTGCTTCGAGAAAGTCAATCATTTCAGGTATCTGAGTAAACTTTGTCACACGCTGATGAAGTATATCCGTAACCTTGTTCCAGTCAAGGTCTTTTGTTTTTACGACTTCCTTATAGTAGGGCATAGCGTATCGGGTAAACTCATCTGCGGACATTCTGCGTATATATTCGGCATTGAACCATTCAAGCTTATCATAGTCGAATATGGAGGGTGATTTGCTTATTCCCTCGATTTTGAACGCTTTGGTAAGTTCTTCAAGAGTAAATATTTCCTGATTGTTTTCGGGACACCAGCCTAAAAGTGCGACATAGTTTATAATCGCCTGCGGCAGATAGCCTTCGTTTACCAGATCCTCAAAGCCTGTCGAGCCGTGTCTTTTGGAAAGCTTTGCGATATTTCCGTCAGCGTCCTTGCCCATTATGAGGGGGAGATGAATATAAGTGGGTATTTCCCAGCCGAACGCTTCATACAGGAGGTTATATTTGGGAGTGGAGCTTAGATATTCAGAACCTCTTACAACGTGGGTTATGTTCATTGTATGGTCATCTATTACGTTGGCAAAATTATAGGTAGGATAGCCGTCCGTCTTTATGAGTATCTGATCCTGAAGTTCACTGTTTTCAACGGTGATTTCTCCGAAAACTGCATCTGTGAATGTGGTCTTGCCGTCCAGAGGCATTTTCTGTCGTATTACATAGGGTACACCCTCAGCAAGAAGCCTGTCGATTTCCTCCTGAGGTAAATCACGGCAGTGACGGTCATATCCTCCGCCGGGCGTATCGTCGTCCTTCAGGCTTTCAAGACGTTCCTTTGAGCAGAAACACCTGTAGGCTTTTCCCTCTTTTATGAGCTGCTCCGCATAGGGCTTGTACATATCAAGTCTTTCGCTTTGCACATAAGGGCCGTATTCCTTTGGCTTGTCAGGGCCTTCATCGTGCTGAAGTCCTGCACTTTCGAGAGTTTTATATATAACATCTACGGCGGTATCGACATATCTTTCCCTGTCCGTATCTTCAATTCTTAAAACGAAATCTCCGTCATTACTTTTTGCTACAAGATATTCATACAGTGCTGTTCTGAGGTTTCCTATGTGCATAAAGCCTGTGGGACTTGGTGCAAATCTTGTACGTACTTTTTTATTCTGCATTGAAAGTTTCTCCTTTTTTGCTCATTTCGGGTCGGATTGACCAGTTTATATGTCCGTGTATGATATTATAACAAAAAAGATATGCTTTGTGAAGTACTCACCGCCTATAGAGGCGGGAGCTTCCTTTAATCCGCCCAACCTTGCAAAGGATTTCATTTTACAGGCATCAGTTTCCGAGGCTATGGGTTTTTTATGAGGCAAACCCTTCCCGTACTCCCTACGGTACTGTTGTCTTACGAACAACTTTTGGAAACCCTATATGTATATTTTAGCAACACATATTTATATTGTCAAGGAAAAAGTCAGCCTTGCGGCTGACGGGCAATTCATCCCTCCACCTAAGAGGTGGGGGACTTCTTGCCCATTTAGGTTAAAGTACTGCTGAAAATTTTTCTGTTATAGGGTTTTTATTAATAAAACAGCTCACCTTACTAAGATGAGCTGCTTCTTTCAAAATTTTATAATTTTATAACTGTTCCATAACGTCGGAAGTATCGTGCTTAACTCTGTCCTCAACCTCTGCTCTTTTTGCATTGTTGAAGCGGTCAACTGTTCCTACGAGATAGCCTGTAATACGTCTTATTCTTTCAAATTCGTGTACGCCGTCACATTCACGTCTGCCGCACTTGGGACAGGTATCGCCTATAATGCCTGTATAACCGCACTCAGGGTCACGGTCTACGGGGTGATTTATAGAACCGTATCCTATGCCGCTTTCCTTCATAACGTGTACTACCTTTTCAAAGGCATCAAGATTTTCGCTGGGGTCGCCGTCAAGTTCTATGTAAGAGATGTGACCTCCGTTTGTGAGAGTGTGATAAGGAGCTTCAAGCTTTATTTTGTCATAAGCGGATATGTTATAATAAACAGGGATATGGAAGCTGTTGGTATAATAATCTCTGTCGGTAATTCCGGGAAGTTTTCCAAATCTCTCAGCGTCCATTCTGACAAATCTGCCCGAAAGACCCTCGGCAGGTGTTGCTATGAGAGAGAAGTTGAGATTATATTTTCTTGTTGCTTCGTCCATACGTCTTCTCATATAGCCTACAATTTCAAGTCCGAGGTTCTGAGCCTCCTTGCTTTCGCCGTGATGAGTTCCTGTAAGAGCTTTAAGGCATTCGGCAAGACCTATAAAGCCCATTGTGAGCGTTCCGTGCTTAAGAACCTCTTCGACGCTGTCGTTAAGGTCGAGCTTTTCGCTGTCAATCCATACGCCCTGACCCATAAGGAACGGATAGTTTCTGACCTTTTTTGAAGCCTGAAGTCTGAAACGTGCAAGAAGCTGGTCGATAACAAGGTCTATTTTTCTGTCGAGCTGCTCATAGAAAAAGTCGATGTTGCCGTTGCTGAGTATTGCAAGTCGGGGGAGATTTATGGAAGTAAAGCTGAGGTTCCCTCTGCCGTTTACGATTTCTCTTGAAGGGTCGTAATAGTTTGCGATAACTCTTGTACGGCAGCCCATATATGCAACCTCTGTTTCGGGACGACCCTCTTTGTAATAGGAGATATTAAAGGGGGCGTCAAGGAATGAGAAGTTGGGGAAAAGTCTTTTTGCACTTACACGGCAGGCAAGCTTGAACAAATCATAGTTTGGGTCGGTTTTGTTATAATTTATACCTTCTTTTACCTTGAATATCTGAACAGGGAAAATAGGTGTTTCACCGTTTCCAAGTCCTGCCTCTGTTGCAAGAAGTATGTTTTTGATAATCATTCTGCCTTCGGGGGTTGTATCTGTTCCGTAGTTTATTGAACTGAAGGGAACTTGTGCTCCTGCTCTGGAGTGCATTGTGTTGAGATTGTGTATGAATGCCTCCATAGCCTGAAAAACAGCTCTGTCTATTTCCTTGTTTGCGTGGCTGAAAGCGAAGTTCTGTAATTTCTGTGCGGTATCGCTGCCGTATTTTTCTGAAAGCATTCTGAGTTCGGCTTCCATATATAACTCACCGTCATCAAGCTTAGGTGTGGAATTTGTTTCAGCCTCTGCACTGCTGAAAATTTCGTTGATTTCGTCAGTTATGTTTTCGCTTCCGACAAGAAGTTCGGCTGCACGGAGTAAATTCTGTCTGTAAAGCTTTCTGTAGGTTTTTGCTACTCCCTTTGACATTCCATAGTCGAAGTTAGGAATGCTCTGTCCGCCGTGCTGGTCGTTCTGATTACTCTGTATTGCTATGCAGGCAAGTGCCGAATAGCTTGTTATATCGTTAGGCTCTCTTAAAAATCCGTGTCCTGTTGAGAAGCCGTTTGTAAAAAGCTTGTCTATGTCTATCTGACAGCAGGTTGTTGTCAGGGTGAGAAAATCAAGGTCGTGAATGTGAATATCTCCGTTGCGGTGAGCCTTTGCGTGTTCGGGAGCAAGAATATACATTTCGTAAAACTGCTTTGCACCCTCAGAACCGTACTTAAGCATAGTTCCCATAGCGGTATCGCCGTCTATATTTGCATTTTCTCTTTTTACGTCATTATCCTTTGCAGCTTTGAAGGTTAAATCCTCGTAAATCTTCATAAGCTTTGTATTCATTTCCCTTATTCTTGTACGCTCCGCTCTGTAGAGGATAAACTCCTTTGCGGTACGTGCATGACCGTTCTCTATCAGTACCTTTTCGACTGTATCCTGAACGTGTTCCACCGTCGGTTTGTCATTGTTTTCATTTTCGAGTATCTCAAGAACCTGCTGGGCAAGCCTCTGGGCTTCCGTATAATTGTTTCCGCCTACAGCCTGTGCAGCCTTGAAAATCGCATCTGCTATCTTTTTAAGTTCAAATTTTACTGTTCTTCCGTCACGTTTTTCAATATACTCAATCATAATTTTTCCTCCTTAGTTATTTATATACATCTATAGTCAAATACATTAATTAGTATTTTTGCAAACACAAAACACAACATATTGTGTTTATTAATTCAGCGTGCCTATTAATTATAAGACTTCACGGCAGTTAAGTCAATAACAGAAGTCTGAATTTTGTTACAACTTTTTATTATGTTTTTTAGTAATTATTCCAAAGCGTGAGAATTTTTTCTTTTTTCACAAAGGTTTTTGTTGCTTTCATAAAATTTATTGACTAAGCTTATGAGGAATGATATAATTGTTTAAAGCTTAACAGTTCGCATATTAACAAAAATAAAAAAAGGGGGTAAGAATACGGACTTGGAATATGATATGAAAAATCAGAACGAAGCAGGAAAAATTCTGCGTTCCATAGACCATCTGCTCATAAGGGTAAATATTCAGCAGGCAAAAAAATCGGGAATAGATAACTGTACCGCTATGCACGGCTGGATTCTGGGGTATTTGTCAAGGCACAGGAACGAGGACATATATCAGCGTGATATAGAAAAAGAATTTTCCGTGACACGCTCGGCAGTTACTGCGGTAGTCAAAAAAATGGAAAACTGCGGATATATTGAGCGTGTGGAGGTAAAGCACGATGCACGTCTGAAAAAGCTTGTAATCACAGATAAGGGCGAGGAGATGTATAAGAAAATAATTGAAAGCTTTCAGAAAACGGACAGTATTATTACAGAGGGGGTTGACGAAGAGGAATACGAGGTATTTATGACGGTATGCCGTAAAATAAGGGATAATCTGCATAATCTGCTCTGACTTATATTTTCGGCAGACAGGACGTATAAATAAAAAACTATGATTGAGCAAATATATCATTTTTCGTGATTATGCACAATAAATATACACTGCCTGTCACCCTGAACGAAGTGAAGGGTCTTAAAAAAGATTCCTCACTCCGTTCGGAATGACAAGCGTTTGTGCAATTTTTTAAATTTGCTCATTTATAGTAAAAAAAATAAAAGAAAACAGGAGGATTATATGTTTACCGTATTAAAGAGCGTAAGGGAATACAAGTGGGTATCGATTGTTACACCCTTACTTAAAATTCTTGAGGTTGTTATGGAGGTTCTTATACCGTTCTATATGGCTAATCTTATAGATTACGGAATAGACAAAGGAGATATGGGCTATGTTGTACAGATGGGTATAATTCTTGTGTGCTTTACGGTGCTTTCTCTTGCGTTCGGAATAGGCGGAGGAATTACATCGGCTATAGCTTCTACTGGATTTGCCAAAAATCTGCGTAAGGATATGTACTACAATGTACAGAAGTTTTCATTTTCCAATATTGACAAGTTTTCGACCTCCAGTATAGTTACAAGACTTACAACGGACGTTACCAATATTCAGATGGCATATCAGATGTCGCTTGTACTTGCGGTAAGAGCTCCGATTATGTTTATTGTGGCGATTATTGCTTCATTCAGGATAAATTCTCAGCTTGCATGGATATATGTATTCTGTGTGCCTGTGATACTGATTACAATGCTTATACTGCTTAGCTTTGTACACCCCATTTTTCAGAGGGTTTTCAAGACCTATGACCAGCTCAACAATGTTGTACAGGAAAATGTAAGGGGAATAAGGGTTGTAAAATCCTTTGTAAGAGAGGACTACGAAACACAGAAATTCAGAAAAATATCAGAAAAAATATACACGGATTTTGCAACGGCTGAAAAACGTATGGCTGCGGCTATGCCTGTAATGATGCTCTGCTCATATGCTTGTATAATACTTGTATCGTGGTTCGGTGCAAGACTTATAATCGCTTCGGGAAACAATCCCGATAAAGGTTTTACAACGGGACAGCTTATGAGCCTTATTACATATGCAACGCAGATACTTGTAAGTCTTATGATGCTTTCAATGATATTCATTATGGTGACTATTTCGAGAGCTTCCGTTGAACGTTCGGCTGAAATTCTCAATGAAAAAAGTGATATTGTAAGTCCCGAAAATGCTGTTACTGAGGTAAGGGACGGAAGTATAACATTCAGCGATGTAAATTTCAGCTACAAAAAGGACAGCGATAACTACTGTCTTAAAAATATAAATCTTTCCATCAGGTCGGGCGAAACGATAGGAATAATAGGCGGTACAGGCTCGTCAAAGTCAAGCCTTATCCAGCTTGTTTCAAGACTTTATGATGTCAGCACTGGAAGCGTAAAGGTAGGCGGTGTCGATGTAAGAAAATATGACCTTGACACGCTCCGCAATTCGGTTGCGGTTGTGCTTCAGAAAAACGTTCTGTTTTCGGGTACGATAAGGGAAAATCTCTGCTGGGGCAAGGAGGACGCTTCGGACGAAGAAATCAGGCACGTTTGCAGACTTGCTCAGGCTGAGGAATTTATAGAAAGCTTTCCCGACAAATACGATACATATATCGAACAGGGCGGAAGCAACGTATCAGGCGGACAGAAACAGCGTCTTTGCATAGCAAGGACATTACTTAAAAAGCCGAAGGTTCTTATACTTGATGACTCCACAAGTGCGGTGGATACAAAAACCGACGCTATGATAAGAAAAGCTTTTCTTACCGAAATTCCCGATACCACAAAGATTATTATTGCTCAGAGAATAAGCTCCGTTCAGGACGCTGACAGGATAATCGTTATGGAAAACGGCTGTATAGATGCTGTGGGTACTCACGATGAGCTTATAAAAACCAATAAAATTTACAGCGAGATTTATACTTCTCAGACAAAAGGGGGTAAGTGACAATGGCTGAAAGCAATACAAGACCTGCACCGCATTCAAGACCACCAAAGGGTGTACGCATACCCGGACAGAAGCTTGAAACTGCGGCAATAAAAAGACTGCTGGGTTATCTTTCAAACCATAAGATTACACTTGTTGTTGTAGCTGTCTGCATAGTGCTAAGCTCTCTTACAAACGTGGCTGCGTCAATATTTCTCAAAGTTCTGATTGATGACTATATCATACCTATACTTGGAATGCCAAATCCTGTATTTACGGGAATGCTCAGACTTATAATAATTATGTGCTTCATATTTGTGATAGGAAGCTTTTCGGGATACCTCTATAACAGACTTATGTCGGTTATGAGTCAGAATATACTTAAAGAAATACGTGACGAAATGTTTGAAAAAATGCAGAAGCTCCCGATAAGGTATTTTGATTCAAACACCAACGGCGATATAATGTCGCACTATACAAATGATACGGATACGTTAAGACAAATGCTTTCGCAAAGTCTGCCGCAGATGTTTTCATCAATAATAACGATAACGTCAATATTTTTTACTATGCTTTTTACAAGCTGGATTTTAACGCTTATTGTTGTTGCATTTGTCTTTATTATGCTTATGGTGACAGGAACGGTCGCAGGAAAAAGCGGTAAGTATTTTGTTGAACAGCAGGCTTCTCTCGGTGATATGAACGGATATATCGAGGAAATGATTAACGGTCAGAAGGTTATAAAGGTATTCTGTCACGAGGAAAAATCAAAGGAAGAGTTCGACAAAAGAAATCAGCAGCTTTTTGAAAATTCAAGCAAGGCAAACAGCTTTGCAAACTCCCTTATGCCTATGATGGGTAATCTTGGCTATCTTCTGTATGTGCTTCTTGCTATATTCGGAGGCATTATAGCTGTGACTACAGGCGGAGTAACTCTCGGTGTGATTGCTTCATTTCTTAATCTCAGCCGAAGCTTTATGCAGCCGATAAGTCAGGTTTCTCAGCAGATTAATATGGTTATAATGGCTCTGGCAGGTGCTCAGCGTATATTCAACCTTATGGACGAAAAACCCGAAGTAAATGACGGCTATGTAAAACTTGTCAATGCTGAAATTGACGGAGATAAAATAACCGAATGCAGTGAGCATACAGGTAAATGGGCTTGGAAACACCCCCACGGTGACGGCACAACCACATATACACCAATGAGGGGCGAGGTCGTTTTTGACGGCGTGGATTTCAGCTATACTGAGGGAAAACCTGTTCTGCATGATATAAAGATACACGCAATGCCTGGTCAGAAAATTGCCTTTGTAGGCTCTACAGGAGCAGGCAAGACAACTATCACTAACCTTATAAACAGGTTCTACGATATAGATGACGGCAAAATCAGATATGACGGTATCAATATCACCAAGATTAACAAAGCCGATTTAAGACACTCTCTCGGAATAGTGCTTCAGGACGTTAATCTGTTCACGGGAACTATTATGGATAATATACGCTACGGAAAGCTTGACGCTACAGATGAAGAGGTAATTGCAGCCGCTAAGCTTGCCAATGCCGATGACTTTATCAGAATGCTTCCAGATGGATACAATACGATGATTTCGGGTGACGGCGGCAGACTTTCTCAGGGTCAGAAGCAGCTTATATCAATAGCAAGAGCCGCAGTCGCAGACCCTCCCGTTATGATACTTGACGAGGCTACATCTTCCATAGATACACGTACCGAAACCATAGTTCAGGCAGGTATGGACAGTCTTATGAAAGGCAGAACGGTATTTGTAATAGCTCACAGACTTTCTACCATTCAGAACAGCGATATGATAATTGTTCTCGAACACGGAAGAATTATCGAAAAAGGTACACATAGTGAACTTTTAGCTCAGAAAGGAAAGTACTATCAGCTTTACAAGGGTTCGTTTGAAACAGAGTAAGCAGTAAACGTCAGCACAGGGGCGGTTGCAGATACCTGCGGATTTATCCGCAGGCAAACTAAAGGCTTTGCCTTTAGTTCATCAAAAGCTTTGCTTTTGATGTCTGCAACCGCCCCCGGCGTTGACGGAGGCTTACAGCTTGAAAAAGGAGATTTTACATAATATGTTCAGAAAAATGAGAAGATTTAATCAGCAGATTTCCTTATCTGAAAGCATTGAAATTCTTGAAAAAGGAAAAACAGGAGTTCTTGCCGTGCTTGGCGATAACGGCTATCCTTACACAATACCACTTAATTATGTATATTCGGATAACAAAATTTACTTTCACTGTGCAAAAACGGGACATAAAATTTCTGCTTTGCAGAATTGTGACAAGGTGTCTTTCTGTGTAGTTGATAAAGATGAGGTCGTTGCAGAAAAACTTACAACATATTTCAGAAGCGTTGTTGTTTTCGGAAAAGCAAAAATCCTGACCGAAACGGAGGATATAGTAAAAGCTGCTCAGATACTCGGCTTAAAATATTATAACAATCCTGAATTTATAGACAGTGAAATTCAGAATTTTATAAATACTCTTTGCTGTGTTCAGATTTCCGCCGAGCATATCACAGGAAAGCAGGCTAAAGAGCTTATTTCAGAGCAAAATCCCCGATAGTTGCGAACTATCGGGGATTTTGCTGTCTTTTTTGAAATATTTCCTATCTGAGCTGAGCGGTTGAAAATCAAATAGTTACTGTCAAAATTTGCAAAGCAAATTTTATTTGGATTTTGACGAGTTTAAGGGCTTCGCCCTTAAAAATCCCACAACGGGCTTTGCCCCTTGACCCCACCACTTTTGAAAAAGTGGACAAAACTTTTAATTGTCATAGCTATACAATGAAAAAATCGGCATAATGTTCTGAACATCACACCGACTTTTTTCATTTATATACAATTATTTTGTAAGACTGTTCTGAATAGCAACAGCAACAGCAACTGTAGCACCAACCATAGGATTGTTACCCATACCGAGGAAGCCCATCATCTCAACGTGAGCAGGAACTGATGAAGAGCCTGCAAACTGAGCGTCTGAGTGCATACGTCCCATTGTATCGGTCATACCGTAAGAAGCAGGGCCTGCAGCCATATTGTCAGGGTGCAGAGTTCTTCCTGTACCGCCACCCGAAGCAACCGAGAAGTATTTCTTGCCCTGTTCGTTGCATTCCTTCTTGTAGGTACCTGCAACGGGGTGCTGGAATCTTGTCGGGTTGGTTGAGTTACCTGTAATCGAAACGTCAACCTTTTCATAGTGCATTATAGCAACGCCCTCACGAACATCGTCTGCACCGTAGCAGCGAACATTTGCACGCTCACCGTTTGAGTAGGGAGTTTCTTTTACTATTGTAAGCTCGCCTGTAAAGTAATCGAACTTAGTCTGAACATAGGTAAAGCCGTTAATTCTTGAGATAATCTGAGCAGCGTCCTTTCCAAGACCGTTGAGGATTACTCTGAGGGGCTGCTGACGAACCTTGTTTGCATTACGAACAATACCGATAGCACCCTCAGCAGCAGCGAATGACTCGTGTCCTGCAAGGAAAGCAAAGCATTCTGTATCGTTGCTGAGAAGCATAGCAGCCAAATTTCCGTGACCAAGACCAACCTTACGGTTTTCAGCAACAGAACCGTCTATACAGAAGCTCTGCAAGCCTACACCGATGTATTTTGCAGCTTCCTCTGCATTTTTAGCACCTGCTTTCAGTGCGATAGCTGCACCCACACAGTATGCCCAGCATACGTTTTCAAAGCATATAGGCTGAATACCCTTAGTGATTTCGTAAGGGTCGAAGCCTGCATTTTTACAGATTTCACGGCTCTCCTCTACAGAAGCGATTCCGTACTGAGCAAGTACGCCGTTGATTTTTTCAATTCTTCTGTCATAATTTTCAAATAAACTCATGCTGCACACCTCCCTTAGTCTTTACGTGGATCAATATATTTTGCTGCACCGTCGAACTGTCCGTAATGACCCTTTGCTTTTTCGATAGCCTCATTAGCGTCCATACCGCCCTTTATGAAGTCCATCATCTTGCCAAGGCTTACAAACTCATAGCCGATAATCTCGTTGTCCTCATTGAGAGCAACTCTTGTGCAGTAACCCTCTGTCATTTCGAGATAACGGGGACCTTTCTCACGGGTAGCAAACATTGTACCAACCTGTGAACGAAGTCCTTTACCGAGGTCTTCAAGTGAAGCACCAACCAAAAGACCACCCTCAGAAAATGCACTCTGAGTTCTTCCGTATACGATTTGCAGGAAGAGTTCTCTCATAGCCGTGTTGATAGCATCGCAAACGAGGTCTGTGTTGAGAGCCTCGAGAAGAGTTTTTCCTATAAGAATTTCTGATGCCATAGCTGCGGAGTGTGTCATTCCTGAGCAGCCGATAGTTTCAACAAGAGCCTCCTCGATAATTCCGTCTTTAACGTTGAGTGTGAGCTTGCAGGCACCCTGCTGAGGTGCACACCAGCCTATACCGTGTGTAAATCCGGAAATATCCTTGATTTCTTTTGCCTGAACCCACTTGCCCTCTTCGGGAATAGGTGCAGGGCCATGATATGCACCCTTGGCGACGGGACACATATTAGATACTTCTGCTGTGTAATACATACGCTTTTCCTCCTTAGATTTAATAAAAGGCTGACAATATCCTCGTAAATCTCAGACATCGCCAGCCATAAAAAAGCTGCTTGGGCTTACCAAGGGAGGGAACACCGCCCTCATTGTTTTATTATAAAATAGAAACGGTTACAAGTCAATACATTAATGAATTTTCTTACGAAATTACAAACATACAGCACTTCAAAATTAGTAACATTTACAATGCAAAACCATTATCCCATATATTATATACAAAAACATAAAGTTTAGGTCAAGCCTTTTCAAAGGCTTGCGGTTTCCAAAGGCAGAGTCTTTGGTGGGATTTTTAAGGGCAAAGCCCTTAAACTACTTCACTCCTCTTTTATATTGCTCATTATATTCATAGCTATTGCGGTTATATCATCGTCATAGCCGCCATCACTGCGGTTATGTGTTTCAGCTATAATTACCTGTGCCATTTCCTGAGCACTGCCGTCTGTCCAGTTTTTCATAATATCCATAATTTTTCTGTCGCCTGACGATACCGCACCATCCGACACCATAAGCACCCAGTCCGTATCCGCAAGGTGTACCGTTTTATGTGCCAGCTTCACATCTGCAAGAATACCTACAGGCAATGACGAAAAATCTATACGCTCAACAACTCCGTCCTTTTTGACATAGGTAGCAGGAGCTCCTGCTTTCATAAGCTCAGCTATACCTGTAAACAAATCTATGCACACTATGTCCAGCGTCGCTAAGGATTCATCTTCCGACTTCACCATCAATGCAGAGTTCACTACCTGTAAAGCACAGTCAAAGCCTAAGCCTGCCTTTATAAGTCTTGTCATTATTCCCTCAGCCATACTTCCGTCTACCGCTGCACGACCTCCCGTTCCCATACCGTCACTTATAATCGCTACTATTCTTCCAAGTCCGTCCGTAAAGTAATTGAAACAGTCACCGCAGAGCCTTCCTCTTCCGCTTATGTGCTGAGCACTTCCTATCTGTACATCATATAACGCTCTTTCGCTCATCTGTATCCTGCATTTGTTCGGAACTACACTTATACAGGGAGTATCCATATATCTTCCGCAGGCTTTCGATATTTCCTTTACAAGCTGTGCTTTCTTTATCAGACTTCTGTCCGTATCCTGAACCTCTATTTCTACTGTCATTCTGTTCATTCTGTCGGTACGGCAATTAACCTCTACAGGCGTAAATCCCTGAAGCTTCATCAGTGTACTTACCCTTTCCGATGCCGAAACATCAAACTGAGTATAATTTTCAAATTCTTCTGCCATTTCTGAAAGTATCTCTCCCAGACCCGAAAACTGTCCCGCAACTACCGAGCGTATCTCCCCTACTCTCCTTTCTGCCGACAAGTATGCCATATATGAATCGTAATTTTTGTTTACGGAATTTACAATTTCCTGAACTTTGCAGCATTTTTTGGTATAGCTCTCTATAAAATCTTCTGCCGTAATTCTGCCGTTTTTTGTAAGCAAATATGTCAGCTTTTCAAAATCACGACTGCTTATATCCTTATCTCTTTCCCAGCAGTATGACCTCAGTCCGCAGCTTCCGCATACATTATCAACAGTCTTTTTAAAAACCGTATCTATATTGTATGAGTACAGCTTTTTCATTTTCCCTGCAACATTCTCCACCGAAGCGGAAACTCCCTCAAGTGCCTTTGCCGCATATTCCAGACGCATTATTACATTTTTTCTCATACTGTCCGAGCCTGTTCTGTCATATGGTACGGCGAACATCTGCGAAACAAAATTTCCTGTTTCCTTCGGTAGAAGAATAAATATAATTCCTGCGGTAAATCCCTCATATAAAGACGCTGTTATCATACGTATGTCCTGCGACTGAAATGCCATAAGCGTATTGCATACAATAAACATAATTGCTGTCGGAATCTTACCTATGTAAGAAAAAAGTCCTGCCATTATTCCTCCGAATGCGTATCCTCCTGCAATAAAGCTTACTGCGTTGTCTGCCATACTGAACACTACTCCCGTTGATACTCCTGCTATACAGCCTCCGCTTACCGAGCCGTATCTTGCACATACAAGAATTATCAGAACCGCACATATTCTTCCGAGTGAAACTCCTCCGAACTGCAAGGCTGTAAGAGCTAAAAGCAGTATGCAGCCGCTCATAACAAGACAGGCTGTTTCCTGATTGTTCAGGGTCGATATTCCTCTTGTACTTCTCAGTATGTTGATTGCTTTGAAATAAAAATATGCTCCTGCCGCAGACAAAAGTGCTTCTATCACAGCCATTGTTATCAGGCTTATCTGATAACCGCCGACTATCGCCAGTATAATTCCTGTGGCAAGCATAGGAATACCTGCAAGCAATACAGGATACAGTATCTTTCCTGTTATTCCCGACAAATCACTCAGCGTCCAGCGAACAGCACATATTGCCAGAATGGTGGCTATATATCGGAAACTGCTCCCCTGCATAATGACAAGATAGCCTGATATTGTTCCTATGACCGTTGCCGCAAGCCGTCTGAACGGAACTGCCGCTACAATTGAAGCCCCGAACGGTGCGTAAGCTCCGAATACCGCCCCTCCCGAAAGCATAAAGCCTGATACTGCGTACATTAAATTCGATAATATAACCTTAAAAGCTCCCGAGGAGAATATACGGGATTCTTCTCTTTTTCTGCCTGATGTAACCTGCTCTTTCATAATTTTGTCCCCCGCAATATTTTTATAATAAAATTATACAGCCTGTCCCTGCGATATATTGTCAACAGCGGTCGGTTATTTTTAATTTATTTTGTAATATTCAATTATTTTTTGCGGCTTGTCAGATTATTTCTGTCGCTGACAATTCAAATGAATATATCATACCAAATCTGATAAAAATACAGATATATTAAAAAGAAAGAGGTCAACCTGAAAATGGATTATATAAATGCTTTCTGGGTAGGCGGAGTTATATGCGTAATAGGACAGATACTCATTGACAAGACAAAGCTGACACCTGCAAGAATACTTGTAAGCTTTGTTGTGGTCGGAGTAATTCTGACCGCACTCGGCATATACAAACCGCTGGTCGAATTTGCAGGAGCAGGTGCTACCGTTCCGCTGTGCGGATTCGGGTATACTATGGCTGAGGGCGTAAAAAAAGCTGTTGCTGAAAGCGGTGCTGTAGGCATACTGACAGGTGGAATAACAGCAGCGGCAGCAGGAATAACCTCGGCAATAATATTCGGGTATATTTTCTCGCTTATAACAAAGCAGCGTGACAAAAGCTGATTGTGTACGGCGATGAATATTGCCTGCGGCTTCGCTCAGGAGGCGATTGCAGACGGCAAAAGCGTCCGCTTTTGCCAACTTTCAAGCATACGCTTGAAAGTTCGTTTCGGACAAATGTCCGAAACGGTCTGCAATCGCACACTCTGCCGCACAGGCTCGGACTCGGAAACAGTATGAAACAACGACGGCTGCGGCATACAAATCAATTTGTATACCGCAGCCGTCGTTGTTAATACATATATAGTTGAGGGATATAGGAATTTTCATTTATGAAAAGGCTTTATCCATAAGAGCTTCAAAAGAGAACCTGTCTTGTCTGTAATGTTTAACCTTTACGAAGCTTACAATTATGCTCAGTGCTGCCGAAACAATTGCAAAAGCAGCAAGTACGAACATAATTTTTGTTATATCCTGTCCTGTAGCAATAGTTCTTCTGAAACCCTCCACCGCATAGGAGAACGGGAAGAACGGATTCATCGCTCTGTATATACTCGGTGAAAGGTCGAGAGGATATGTTCCGCCTGCACTTCCGAGCTGCAATACAAGTATAACGATAAGCAGGAAAGAACCTATCTTACCCATCAATACATTGAACAGGTAAATAATACAGGTAAATGAAAGAGCTGTCATAATAGCAAGTGCAAAGGTTCTGCCTACATAAGCAGGACGCATTCCGTTTATAAGCATAAGAAGCGTTACAAGAATTGCTCCCGAACCTATGGCAAAGACTATAAGCTGTAATACTCTCCTTCTTCTTACGTTAATATCTTCCCTTATTCTTTCGGGGTCTTTTTCTACGTTTATCAGAACACAGAAAGCAAGTGCCGCAACCCAAAGACCTGCACACATCATATATGCAGCCATTGCAGAGCCGTTGTTTTCCACTGTGGAAATCTGAGTTTCGTGTGTCTGTACGGGAGATGCAAACATCTCCTTTGAATACTCTGACAGTGATGTTTCACTTGCTTTTTCAGCACCGTCCGATAATCCCTTATACAACTTTTCCGCACCGTTATCCAGTGTTTTCATACCGCCGCCAAGCTTTTCAGAGCCGTCATACAACTGTTTTGAACCGTCCGAAAGCTTTTCCGCACCATATGCAATCTGATTAGCTCCGTCAACAAGCTTTTCAGAATTATTTTTAAGCTGCTGAGTTCCGTCTGCCAGCGTTTCAGAACCGCTTACAAGCTGAGTTACACCATTTGATAAATCAGGAATTTTGCTGTCCAAAGCTGCAATACCGCTGCTAAGCTGTTCCGCACCGTTGTTAAGAGCATCGCTGTTCTTATTCAATTCATTAATGCCGTTTTTCAGTGAAAGCACACCGTCGGTATAAGCAACAAGACCGTCATTCAGTGTTTTTGCACCCTCAGAAAGCTTCTGACTGCCGTTTCTGAGAGTATCGCTGTTATCGGAAAGCGTCTGAGTTCCCTGAGCAAGAGTGCTTACTCCTGTTGTATAGTCATTAAGACCTTCATTCAGGGAAGCTGCACCGTTTCTCAATTCCGAAGCACCGTTGTTCAGTGTATTGCTGTTTCCTGCAAGCTGTGCGATACCGCCTGCAAGGGTATCTGCTCCGACTGTATATGAGCTTACTCCGCTACTGAGATTATATGCTCCGTTTTTAAGACTGTCTGCACCTGTGCTTAAAACTATACTGTTCTGCGAAATCTGTCCTATACCTGCGGCAAGCGTATCTGCTCCCAGCGTATAGGCATTTATTCCACTGCTCAGAGTATCTGCTCCATTCTTTATTCTGAATATGCCTGTACCTAAAGCACTGCTGTTTCTGGATAACTCTCCCAATCCTTCCGCAAGAGTATCCGCACCCGATGTATAGGAATTTATACCCTCTTTAAGCTGATATGAACCTTGTTTCAGTGAAGCCGCTCCGTCATTCAATCCTTTTGCACCGGGTATTATTTTCTTGTCGAGTGCTGACTTTACATTTGCCAGACCGCTGTATAAACCTGAAATCTGCTTTTCTGCCGCAGGAAGAAGTATATCTGAGTTCTTATCTATTACATCTATACTTTTCTTTACCCTGTCTATGGATTCCGATGTTTCCTTTGCCGATGCTCCCGCAGATGACAAGGTAGCCGAAGCATTTTCAAGTCCCTGCTGTGCCTGTGCAAGACCTCCGCCTATCTTTCTGGCGGAATCGGTCAGACCTCCGATTATTTCTTTCTGTTTTTCAGCATCTAATTTTTTAAACCAATCAGAAGAGGATATTTTCTGTATTTCATTCTGAAGCTCCTTTACACCCTCTCCTGCACCTGACAATCCAATACCTGTATATTGAAGATTTGCTCCCGTATTTGTAAGATTTGCGGATAAGCCGTTATCTCCTGCTTCCTTTACATTTGAATTTAATTCCGATATACCGCTGTTCAATGCAGAAAGTCCCTGCGAAAGCTGTGTCAGTTTATACTGATTTTCCTCATTTACTGCACTTCCAAGATTATCGGAAATAGTACCAAGACCTTCGTTAAGACTGCTCATTCCGCTGCTGAGAGTTGATGAACCGCTGCTTACATTGTCTATGCCGTTCCTGATACTTTCGGAATTTGCCGCAAGCTGTTTCGCTCCGTTGCTTGCTGTATCCACACCTTTAGTATACTCAGCAATTCCGCCCGAAAGCGTTTCCGCTCCCTCTGACAGCTCCGCAGCTCCGTTTCTTAAACTCTGAGAATTTGAGGTAAGCTGCTTTGCTCCGTTATCTGCCTGATTTACTCCGCCTGTATAAGCGTTAATTCCGTCCGACAGCGTTGCTGCTCCTTCTGACAGCTCCGCAGCTCCGCTTCTGAGGTTCTGAGAATTTGCGGTAAGCTGTCCTGCTCCGTCATTTGCCTGATTTACTCCGCCAGTGTAAGAGTTAATTCCCACATAAAGCGAATCCGCTCCGCTGAGCAAAGCACCCGAACCTGACATTAAAGCCGCAGAATTTTTATTAAGCGTCTGCACTCCGAGATTTGCAGCCTTTACCCCATCGGTATATGATGAAATTCCGCTGTACAGTGTACTGCTTCCGCTGCCAAGCTCTCCCGAACCTGCAACAAGCTTTGCAGAGTTCATATTCAGGGTATCTGCTCCGCTGCTGACCTTTGAAACTCCGTCAGTATATTTCAGCAATCCCGATTTCAGCGAAAGCCCTCCGCTGAGAAGTGACTGTACACCTGACGATAAAGCAGGCACACTTCCGTCAAGATTTCTTAAACCGCCTGTAAGCTGCCATGCTCCCGAATTTACTTCGGCTACACCGTCCGTATAAGTTTTTATTCCGTTATCGAGCGTAACAGCACCGTCCTTCAGTTTAAGGGTACTGTCGGAAACAAGCTTCAGATTATCCGTAATCTTACCGTTTCCGTCCTCAAGCTGTTTAACTCCGCTCTCTATCTTATTAGCACCATCTGCCGCACTTCTAAGACTTTTTGCGATATTACCTATTTCGTCAAATACGGACTGCGTATAGCTTTCCGTTACCGAACTTTCTATTTCCCTGCATATTCTTTCCAGAGCTGTGGAACTCATTTTTGACGCAATATAATTTTTGCCCGGATTTGTTGCATAATTCAAATCCATCTTTTTAGGATTATCCGTCATCAGGGTAGTTGAATTTTCCGAAAAATCTTCCGGAATAGTAATTACCATATAGTAAGTTCCGTTTTCTATTCCCTCCTGTGCAGTCTTTTCATCTACAAAGCTGAATTTAAGGGAATCATTCTTTTTCAGTTTATCAACCAAATCATTTCCTATCGAAAGCTTTTTTCCCTGATACTTCACAGGTTTGTCGTGGTTTACTACCGCAACGGGAAGTTCGTTTATATTGCCGTACGGATCCCACATCGAGCCGAGAAATATGCAGGCATATATCGAAGGAATTAACATTACAACGAGCAATGCTCCTGCAACAAAAATTTTAAGAAAAACCGTTCTTTTTCTCTCACTCATACAAATTTCACCTCAGTTAATGAACAAAGTGTTGATTTTCAACCAATATCTATTATAATAGAATATATAAAAAACGCAATAATCAATTTTCAACAGTTTGTGTATTAATAGACACTATTATCATTTTAGTTCAGAAAGGTGAAAATTATGGAAGTTCAGGACAGACGTGTAAGAAAAACAAGAGCAATTTTAAAGCAATCCCTTATAACACTTATGAAAGAAAAAAGCATAAAGCACATAAAAGTAAAGGAGCTGTGCGAACAATCAGATATAAACAGAGGTACATTCTATCTGCATTACAGTGATGTTTTTGATTTGTTTGAGCAGGTCGAAACGGAATTTTTCAACAATCTTAAAGAAGTTCTCGATAAAAACAGGCATGACAGCACAAATCTTAAAGACACACATCTTGAACCCATATTCAGATTTATTCTTGAAAACAAAGATTTCTGTATAATAATGCTTTCCGAACACGGAGATTTAAGCTTTACCCGAAAGCTTTTCAAATATATATACGACAGGGTCATACAGATTTACGGCAAAGAGTCAGCCTCGGTTGAGCATTGTTACTTTTTCATAGTATACGGATGTGTAGGTCTGATTTTGAACTGGCTCAATACGGGAGCAAAGGAATCGCCTGCCGAAATGGCTTCTCTGGCTGAAAACATTATTCTTAACGGCATAGCAAGGTATCTCTGAGTTAAGCCTGCGGCTACGCTCAGGCTGCGATTGCAGCCGACAAAAGCGTTCCGCTTTTGTCAACTTTCAAGCATACGCTTGAAAGTTCGTTTCGGACATTCGTCCGAAACGGGCTGCAATCGCAGCATTCCAAAGCTCTGCTACAATTCAATATCAACGCTGTACTCACTCAGCCAGAAATTAATCTGAAGCAGATATGCAAGTATCTGAGGTGCTTTCATAAGCTGACCGTACCACGGCGATGATATTCCATCGGGATTTTCCATAATACCCCTGACAGCGTCCTTATCAATAAACTGCATAATCGGAGCATTTTCCTCAATCATTTTTTCAGCGGCGGCACATACCATTGAAAAATATATCGGATTATGGGTTTTAGGATAAGGACTTTTCTTTCTCCATACAATTTCGTCAGGCAGTATTCCCTCCATAGCCTTTCGCACAATACCCTTTTCTCTTCCGTTCAGAGCCTTTATAGACCACGGCATATTGTAGGCATATTCGACAAGCCTGTAATCGCAGAACGGAACTCTCACCTCCAGACCGCTGTACATACTGCATCTGTCTTTTCTGTCAAGAAGTCCCTGCATAAACCAGTTGAAATTAAGCAGGAACATTTCCCTCATACGCCCCTCCAGCGTACTGTCATCGGGCAGCTTATCCGCCGACCTCACCGTTGACAGATACCTTTCACGTACATATTCCTCACCCTTTGGAAGAAGTCCTTTTTTCAGAACGCTTCTCCTTATGTCAAGACTTCTTGACCACGGGAAAGTGTCCTCAAACAGTATCTTCTCGTTGTGATACCATGGATAACCTCCGAAAAGCTCATCTGCACATTCTCCCGAAAGTGCCACGGTAAAATCTTTTTTGACCTCTCTGCAAAAAAGCAGCAGCGATGAATCAACATCTGTCATAGCAGGCAAATCTCTTGCCCTTACACTGTCGTATAAAGCTTCGTAAACGGATTTATTGTCAAGCACTACGTTTTTATGAGTTGTTTCCGCAAAATCACTCATAAGGCTTATATAATCGCTGTCGGAGTTCGGCTGGAAAAGGCTTTTCTGAAAATATTTTCCGTTATCCTCATAGTCTACGGAATATGTCGTAAGCTTACCTCTGTTATGCTCTTTGAAGTAATCTGAGGATATTTTGCTTATTATGCTTGAATCCAGCCCACCCGAAAGAAAAGTACAAAGAGGTACGTCCGATATAAGCTGACGTGTGACGGAATCCCTTAAAAGCCACCGCATATACTCTACGGTTTCATCTGTACTGTGCGTATGCGGCTTAGCTTTCAGACTGAAATATTTTCGTTTTTTGAATATACCGTCCTTATAAGTTCCGCACTCACCGGGCAGAAGTTCATAAACGTTCTTAAAAATACCGCTTCCGCCGCTTCTTCCCGGCCCTATGAAAAATATATCCATCAGTCCCTGCTCATCTGCAACGGGCTTCAGAACAGGACATTTCAGCATAGCCTTTATTTCCGATGCAAATAAAAAGCCTCCCTTGTACTGATAGTAAAAAAACGGTTTTACTCCTATTCTGTCCCTTGCCGCAAAAAGCTTTCTGTTTGTATGGTCATAAACCGCAAAGGCAAATATGCCGTTCAGCTTTTCTACGCATTCCTCTCCCCAGTGAATATAGGCAGTAAGCAATACTTCAGTGTCAGAGTGCGTATCAAATGTATAACCATATCTTTTCAACTCGTCAGTAAGCTCTTTTGTATTGTAAAGCTCTCCGTTATAGACTATTGTATATTTTCCGAACTTCCCCTCCTTTGTCATAGGCTGTATACCTCCGTCGGTATCTATAACTGCAAGCCTTCTGTGCATAAGACATACGTCCTTTTCATCGCTGAAAAAAATTCCCTGCTGGTCAGGGCCTCTCCTTTCCAGCGAATGCACCATATTTTCGACAACCGTTCTTTTTTCTGTCAAATCGGTGTACCTGTCAAGCCAGCCTGCTATTCCGCACATATTTTGTAAACCTCCCGTATTTACAGAATCAACATAAGTATGACGCAAAACCATAAAGTTTAGGTCAAGCCTTTTCAAAGGCTTGCGGGTCAAGGGCAGAGCCCTTGCGGTTTCCAAAGGCGGAGCCTTTGGTGGGATTTTCAAGGGCTTTGCCCTTGAACTGCATTAAAAAAATCAAGTGGCTATACCCCAACCTGTTGTCGAAATATAACCACTTGCATATATACATCTTTTATTTAACTATTCCGATTTATCAGCAGCCACAGCCACAGCCGTTGTTATCCTCATTGTTTCCGCAGCATGAAAGAAGAACTATAATAAGAATTATAATCCAGCAGCAGCTGTTGTTTCCAAACAGATTACCAAGACACATAAACATTTGCCTCCTTTCGATTAGTTACACTACATTATATTAAAAATATGTATAGTTGGTGACGGAATTTTTTCAAAATTCCGTCACCAACAGTCAGAAAGCCCCGATACCGCCAAGCGGTATCGGGGCGATTAATAATTTTCGTTAAAGGGTTTCACCCTTTAAAATCCTGACCAAAGGCTCCGCCTTTGGAAACTGCAAACCTTTGAAAAGGTTTGACCTAAACTTTATGTTTTGTATCAGCGATTTTTTTGAAATCAATCTCCTATTAAAGTTACCTGCAATTCAAAATTTTCTTTTTTTGAGCTGTCATTCTTGGAAATTCTGCAAACCGAAACCTTTACCTTATCGCCTATATCGTGACTATCAAGCACTTTAAAAAGCTTATAGAATGATGTAACTTCAACATTATCAATTTTTGTAATTATATCGCCCTCTTTAAGCTTAGTATTTTTCAGAGGACTTTTGTCCTGAATCTGCTGTACATATATTCCTGCTACCGTATTATTTGCCTTTGCAGTGGTAACAGAAATTTCCTTACTTATTATTCCAAGCTGAGGTCTGTCTGCTACATATCCGTTTTTGATTATACGGTCGGCTATATTCTTGATGGTTACGCTGGGTATTGCAAATCCCATACCCTCATACTGTGTATTTACAATCTTTATTGTATTTATACCCACAACCTGACCGTTAAGATTTGCAAGAGGCCCTCCCGAGTTACCGGGATTTATTGCCGCATCTGTCTGGATATATGTTACGGCACTTCCGTCAAGATTTCTGTCTAAGGCTGAAACTATACCTCGTGTAAGAGAGTTTGAATAGCTGCTTCCCCCCGGACTTCCTATTGCCACAACGTCCTGTCCTACTTTCAGTTTTTCGGAATCCGCAAAGACCGCAGGCGGCATATTTTCCGCATTGTTCGCCTTTAAAACAGCAATATCTGTCCTCACGTCACAGCCTACTACAACCGCAGAAAATTCATCTCCGTCCTTTGTTGTAATATATACGTTGCTTTTTGAATCATCGTTTACAACGTGACTGTTTGTAACCATATAACCGTCACTGCTTATTATTATGCCTGTTCCCTCACTTATCGGAAAATCATCATCGGGATTTTCGTCCTTTTCATAAACCGCAACCGATACAACGCTTATTGAAAGCTTTTCATATGCTTTTTCCGTACTTCCTGCAAATGTGTTGTTGTCTGTAAGATTTATTTCAGGGCCGTCAGGATTGGCATACTTTCCGATGTCTTCGGCTGAGGTTGATTTTTCGGCATATTTTTCGGTCGGCAGTTCAAATTTAAAAATACTTCCGCTTTTATCCTTGAAATTACCGTCTTTAAGTCCTGCATTCCATAAAATCAGCATAACCGTAAGGAATATTGTCAGCAAAGTCATAACAGTCATAAAAACCTTTACTGCAACCGAACCTTTTTTCTTTTTAAGTACAGGAACTGGATAGTACCACATTCCGTTTATAAGCTGAGGTGAAACTCCGTCAGGCAGAAGCACTCCTTCATGATAGGGTACATACTGAACTTCTTCTGAAAATCCATAGCTGACTTGTTTCCGTTCATTTACTGCATACGGATTTCCATAGCTTCGGTTTTCGGGTATGTCAGCCTTATTTTCGTAAATCCTGCTGTCAGAAGAATTTATATCGGGTATTTGTCCGTACTGTTCGGATATATTTATATATTCCTCTGATTCCGATGCAATATCGGCACGGTAAATCTGCTCCTGATTTGGATTTACAGCGTCATTTTCCGTTATGTCAGCTTCACAGGCTGAATTTTCCGAAAAAACGTTATCATTTTCCGTCAAGCATATCCCTCCTTAATCTTCATCTGAATGCTCCTCAGCCTCTGCGGATATAAGACCTTTGTTCTTATCAGACAAATCAGCCGCTTCATTACCGCCTTTTTTCCTGTTGAAGCGGTTTTTCTTTGCCTGAGATTTATCTCTGGGCAGCCAGAGAGTAAAGCTGCAGTATTCATCAACAACACTGCTTGCAGTTATATCTCCGCCGTGAAGGTGCATAATTGTCTTTACTATGTAAAGTCCCAGACCCATTCCGTTTTTATCCTGACTTCTTGATTTATCAGTCTTGTAAAATCTCTCAAATATATGTACAAGCTCGTCAGGCTCTATTCCGTGACCGCTGTTTCTGATTTCCAGCTCTGTACGTTCGGGATATTCTTTAAGGTTTACTCTTATATATCCGCCCGTATCTACAAATTTTACCGCATTCTCAAAAAGATTGTAAATAACCTGATATATCAGGTCAGGGTCGCCCTCTACCTTTACGGGACTCATACAGGTATCAAGTCCCTGAATGTCAATGTGACGTTCTTCAATCTTCTGTTCAAAGGTCAGCAGAGATGTAACGACAGTATCCGCAAGGTTGAACGTCTGCTTCTGAAGGTGAAGCTCGCCGTTGTCTATTCTGGAAAGAGAAAGCATTGACGAAACAAGTCTTGAAAGTCTTTTTACTTCTGTAGAAACAATCCTGAGATACTGCTTCTGTTTATTCTGCGGTATTGTTCCGTCCAGTATGCCGTCTATAAATCCTGCTATGGTTGTCATAGGTGTTTTAAGCTCGTGCGACACATTCGCTATGAAATTCCTTCGTGTATTTTCCGATACCGAAAGCGAATTTGCCATTTCGTTGAATGCTCTTGCCAGTGTTCCTACCTCGTTGCCGCTTGTTACGTGAACTCTGACCGAAAAATCTCCGTTTGCAAGCTTTTTTGCCGCTATTGCCATCTGTCTGAGCGGCTTTATCATCTTGAACGAGAAAAACCATATAATACAGGCAACTATCGCAAAAGTAGCTACTGCCGCATAAAAGAATATTCTCATCATTTCGCCTTTTGCGTTTGAAAAGCTTACCACATCGGTAGTTGCAAATACTATTCCTGTAAGCTCCCTGCTTGAACCTACGTCCGTAATTATGGGTACTGCCGCAACATATCTTGGTTCGCCGTATATTTCTCCTAGACTGCTTTTTATAAAAGTTTTTCCACGAACAGCCTGTTCGCATATATCCTCAGGAACGGTACTGTGCAGATGATTGTACAATCCCGTATCGTTGCAAAGAAGTGTTCTTCCGTTTGTATCAGTAACAAAAATATCCGCATTTATACTTGCCGATATAGTCTGTATAACACTTGAAAGCCATACTGTTTCGGTATCGCCTATGTGAACATTATTGTTTACCACGACTGTCTGTTCCGACATAAGCTCCGAAACTCTTCCTGCATTTTCCAACAGCAGCGACTTTCTGTCCTCGTCGGAATATCTTGCCACAAAGAAAATCAGCATTGTTCCGAGTATAACAAAGCTTATGAATACAATGACAAGACTTACGGTAAGGTATTGTGCAAAAAGACTTTTCCTTCCTGTTACCAGCATATAAATGTCCCCCTCAGTTAATGCTTATATGAAAGTCCTGTAATTCCAATACCATAATTATTCTTTGGTTTCAAATTTATAACCTACTCCCCATACGGTTTTAAGCTCCCATTTGGGCGATACTCCGTCTATTTTTTCACGAAGTCTTTTTACGTGAACATCAACGGTTCTGGAATCTCCGTAGTAATCAAATCCCCAAACCTCGTCAAGAAGCTGATCTCTTGTAAATACTCTGTTGGGCTTGCTTGCAAGGTGATAGAGAAGCTCCAGCTCCTTGGGGGGAGTATCCACCTTTACACCGTTTATTTTCAGCTCATAGTTTGTGAGATTTATGGAAAGCTTATCCCATTCAACCTCTTTTATGTTGGACTCCTCGGGTGAGCTTGTTCTTCTGAGAACTGCGTGTATTCTCGCAAGAATTTCCTTTGCTTCAAAAGGCTTTACAACGTAGTCATCAGCTCCCAGCTCAAGACCAAGAACCTTGTCGAAAACCTCTCCCTTTGCGGTAAGCATAATTATGGGAACGGGTGATTTTTTTCTTATTTCCCTGCATACCTGCCAGCCGTCAAGCTCGGGAAGCATTATATCAAGCATTATAAGGTCGGGCATTTCCTGATCAAAAAGTCTGACAGCCTGTGTTCCTGTATTTGCTATAACCGTATCGTATCCGTCCTTTTCGATGTACAGCCTGAGAAGCTCACAAATATTTGTATCATCGTCCACAATCATAATCTTTTTAGCCCTGTTCATAAAGAAACCTCCTGTTTTATAAACACATTTATTATTGTAAACCGTCTGTAATTATATCATAATAATTCAATCTTGTACATATTATAAAAGATTTGCTAAAAAAAATAATGAACAAAATTAGAATTAAACAAAAATAAAGCCTAAACATTACAAAAGCCTCAGAGCCTTGAATCAGTAACAATATATTATTGACTGATTTATCGGTATATGATATATTTACCGTATAAAAATATGCTGAAAAAGCTTTTATGTCTGCTTACTGTATTTACATTAACTACAGTTTAAGGGCTTTGCCCTTAAAAATTCCACAATGGGCTTCGCCCCTTGACCCCACCGCTTTTGAAAAAGTGGACAAAACTTTTCATTTTTATATCTATTAAATTATTGAAAAATTTTTCATATTTATTATAATTTATCTTGGAATATAAATTTCCGAAATATTTTTTAAGGAGGAAACATATTTGGAAAAACTGTTTAAGCTAAAAGAACACGGTACGACAGTAAGAACCGAAATAATTGCAGGTATCACAACGTTTCTTACTATGGCGTACATAATTTTTCTTAACCCTACCGTAATCGGAAGAAGCAATCCTGCACTTGCAAATCTGCCCGGCACTATGGAGGATACCGCTGTAATTACGGCAACCTGTATCGGTGCGGCTCTCGGCACATGGCTTATAGGCTGGCTGTCAAACTATCCTATGGCTCAGGCTCCGGGACTTGGACTTAATGCTGTGTTTGCATACACACTTTGTCTTGGCTTCGGACTTTCCGCAAAAGCTGCTCTTGCAGGAGTATTTTTAGGCGGTATTTTCTTCATAATTCTTACCGTTACGGGTGCAAGAGCCGCCATTGTAAACGCTATACCACTAAGTCTGAAAAAGGCTATATCCGCAGGTATAGGACTTTTTGTCGCTATTATCGGATTTTCAAATTCCGGTATAGTAATCGGTCAGAGCAGCGGTGCTCCTACTGTAGTAGACCTCGGAAGCTTCGCCAACCCTACTGTTATGATGTCTATTGTTGGTCTTGTAATAATAACCATACTTTTAATCCAGAATGTACGTGGTGCTATATTCATCGGAATGATAGTAACGGCTGTATCTGCAAACATATTTCAGTTTGCTTTCGGCGTTGATATGGGTATAACCGCACCGAAAAGCTTCGTTCCTGCACTCGACTTTTCTATGTTCGGACAGTGCTTTGTCGGTTTCGGAGAGCTTTTCTCTGCTCCTATAGCTTCGCTTATGGCTGTAATTATAACCCTGCTTATGGTTGATATGTTCGATACTATAGGCACTCTCATAGGTGCGGCTGACAAGGCAGGTTACCTTGACGAAAACGGAAATCTTCCCAAAATAGAACGTGCTATGCTGGCTGATGCTCTTGCCACCTCGGCAGGTGCTGTTTTCGGTACTTCCACCGTCACTACATATGTAGAATCAACCGCTGGTATCGCCGCAGGCGGAAGAACAGGTCTTACCTCTACCGTAACAGGTATATGCTTTGCTTTGTCACTCTTTCTTTCGCCGCTGGTAGGTCTTGTTCCTACTTCGGCAACTGCTCCCGTTTTAATCATAGTCGGAATTATGATGTGTTCTTCTCTAAAGGATATAGACTGGGCAGATCTGGAAACAGCCGTACCTTGCTTCTTTACTGTTGTCGGTATGCCCTTCTTCTGGTCTATAACGGACGGTATCGCTTTCGGATTTATCGCTTATCTAGTTGTACGAGTTGCCAGAGCAAAATTCAAGGAAATTCACCCCATTATGTATGTAATAGTTGCTCTGTTTATAGTTATGTATGTTATAAGTGCTTTGCAAAGTATGAGTATTCTTTAATGTTAATCAAAGCCATAGCTGTCCCGACATTCTGTAAGGAAGAATGTCGGGACAGACTTTTTCGCAGCTAAAATTATGATGTGGAAAACGTGAAGTTTAGGTCAAGCCTTTTCAAAGGCTTGCGGTTTCCAAAGGCGGAGCCTTTGGTGTGATTATCAAGGGCAAAGCCCTTGATAGTTCTTGAAATAAAAAAATATTGTGGTATAATTGTTAATCATAATTCAGGAAATAAGGTGTATGTTTATGAAAAATATAGGTTTTATAGGTGCCGGCAATATGGCAAATGCTATAATAAACGGTATGTTGTCAAATAACGTTGCTTCACCTGAAAATATTTTCGTCTTTGACGTTGACAGCTCAAAACTTGATGCTTTGTCGGAAAAAGGTGTGAATATCTGCAAAGATGCGTGTGAAACTGTAAGAAAAAGCCGTTTTGTTTTTCTCGCCGTAAAGCCTCAGAATTACGGTGAGGTTCTGGAAACAATCAGTACGGCTGTTACGGACAACAACATAATTGTTTCGATAGCCGCAGGTATTTCCATAAATTACGTTGTATCGGCTCTGAAATCAGACTGCGGCTGCGTCCGTGTTATGCCCAATACTCCTCTGCTCTTAGGCTGCGGTGCAACGGCTCTCTGTCCCTCCGAAAATATATCCGATGATGATTTTGACTTTGTCAGAAGAATATTCTCTACCTCAGGTGTATGCCGTGTGCTTCCCGAAAGTCAGATGAATACGGTAATATCAGTAAACGGCAGCAGCCCTGCATATATCTACCTCTTTGCTAAGGCTATGCGTGACTATGCGGCAGAACAGGGTATAGATGAAAAATCCGCTATGGAGCTTATTTGCTCTACACTCATCGGCAGTGCCGAAATGCTGATGAAATCAGGAGATGATGTAGATACTCTTATCAAAAAAGTATCATCACCCGGCGGAACAACGCTCGCAGCTCTGGAAGTGCTTGACAAGGGCGGCTTCTACGAAAATATAAAGGACGCTATGGCTGCCTGTACAAAACGTGCTGAGGAACTTGGCAAATAAGGTATATAAATCTTCTGCAAATCATATAATTTCGTAAAATAAGATTTGCGGGAGTTCTATATGAAAGGTGTTTTGTTGTCGGCTGGCAGAGGCAGACCTCTTATTAAAAAACAGGACGTTGTATATTTTTTGAACAGATATGGTATAAGTACGCTGCTTGGAGCAGGCTTTCTGTTCGGACTGATTTTCGGTGCTTTCTGTGCAGGCGGTGCGGATAAAAACCTTATAGAAAGTCTTAAACTCATATTTGCGTCTGATTTCACTTCAAGATGCAGTCAGAATATTGTTTCGGGCTTTGCTGCGGCTATGACATCAAATTTTATATTCTTTACGGCTAATCTCCTTCTGGGATTTTCTGTATGGGGAAGTATCGGAGTTCCTTTTGTTATCGGCTTCAAGGGTTTTGGCATAGGCATAACAGGAGGTTATTTATACAAGTGTCACGGACTTGCAGGTATCGGCTTCTTTATTCTGATAATGCTTCTTGGAAATACGGTTTCCTCTCTGGCTCTTATGCAGCAGGGTAAAGGCTCTGTAGCGTTCTCGTGTGAGCTTTTTGCAAGAGTAAGAGGTACTTCTCTCAATTCCGGCGAAACAGTATACAGATATGCCGTTAAAAACAGCTTCATACTTATCGCTCTTACCATAAGCTCTATGATTGACGCTATACTGAATACTCTTTTTGCGGACATTTTTGTTTTTGCCTGAGTGCAGACCTTAAAGTTTATGTGCGATTGCACTCAAATAAGACGTACGTCTTATTTGAGCGTAAGAGCTTCGCTCTTACGGCTTTGCGGACAAGTCCGCAAAGCTGCAATCGCACATTCTTCGGCTTTGCTCTGACCCTGTTTTCATATTTCTGAAAACTACATAAGAATTATACTAAATTTGAGGAATATTAAAGATATGGCAAGTAAAAATAAAAAAACAGGCTTTTTCAGCCTGTATTTCAAAAATTTCAGATTAATGCTTATCGGAAATCTGCTTTTTTCCGTTCCGATGGTTATTTCCATTGCTCTTGTTTACGGCATAGCCTTTTTGCTCGGGCAAACGGATAATATGCTGATTATAGGACTTGTTACTATACCTGTCTATCCTTTCTTTTCTGGAGTAACTCAGATAACAAAGGATATTGTGGCAGAAAACGGTAAAAATATTTCCGCCTTTGAAGCGTATAAAAAAGGCCTGAAAAATAATTTCAGACTTTTTCTTTTATACGGTGTTTTCATATATATGGCATTTATTGTATCATACTACAGTATATTACTGTATTTTAAGATAGCTTTGCAGAATACGATATTTTTTGTTCCGCTGTTCATAGCGGTTCTGATAGCTTTGTTTCTGCTTTTTATGTCGTTTTCACTCCCGATACTTACGGTTACGTTCAGGCTTGAGCTTAAGTACTATCTTAAAAATGCGGCTCTTATGGCTATCGGAGAGCTTCCTATGAATTTTTATATACTGGTCACAACATTTGTTCTTATATCGGGCTGTGTAACATTTTCGTTCATTACAAGCAACGTTATTCTGGGAATTATAGTAATTATACTTTCATTTTTCCTGATACTGCCTACAGGCATATCATACTGTGCGGTCTACAGGCTCTATCCCAAAATTGAAGATTTGTTTGAACTCAATAAGGAAAATGATTTTCCTACCTCTCCGGTCGCTGTGCCTACCCCTACCGATGACGAGGGCAATCCCATAATGCCCGAAATATCCTCAGACGACAAGGACGGCTATGTCTTTGTAAACGGTATGATGATTAAAAAATCACAGGCAAACCTTACGGAGTATATAAACGAAAGTGACTGAAAGCTGATTTTAAGGCACTGCCATTCGGCAGTGCCTATACATATATAATAAGGAAAGCAGATTTCTATGAAGATAAAGAAATACATTGAAAACTATACGGAAAAGGGATATATACCGTTTCATATGCCGGGACACAAGAGAAATACAGAATTTGCACCTTACCTTGAAAACTCAGGTGCAAAACTTGATATGACCGAAGTATACGGTATGGACGATATGCACGCTCCGTGCGGTATAATACTTGAAAGTATGAGAAAGGCTGAACTGCTTTGGAAAAGTAAAAGCAGTTTTTTTCTTGTAAACGGCAGTACGGGAGGAATACTCTCGGCAATAAGAGCCTGCACTAACTACGGCGATGAAATCCTTATGGCTCGCAACTGCCACAAGTCCGTATATAATGCCGTATCACTTTGCGGACTGAAACCAACCTTTATATTGCCCGAAATTATCGCAGATTTTTCCGTTTACGGCTCATTATCGCCCGAAAAAGTATCTGATGAACTGAACAAAAACAGTAATATAAAGCTTGTTGTACTCACAAGTCCTACATATGAGGGAATTATAAGCGATGTTAAACAAATATCAGAAACAGCACACAGATTTGGCATTCCTGTTATTGTTGACGAAGCTCACGGAGCACATCTTGATTTGTCAGAGTATTTTACAAACGGTGCTGTCAGGGCAGGTGCTGATATTGCGGTTCAAAGTCTGCACAAAACTCTGCCCTCACTTACTCAGACAGGCATTCTTCATCTTAATTCTGAACTGATTGATAAAAATGCTGTACAAAGGGAATTGTCCGTATTTCAGACAAGCAGTCCGTCATATGTTCTTATGTCGTCAATAGATGAATGTATTGAGAAAATAAATGACAGAAGTCTTTTTCACGACTGGAAAAAAAGACTGGATTTATTCAGAACTAATATAACAGAACTGGAAAAGCTTTCGGTTATTGATTACACAAATCATATAGGAGAATACAGCGGAATATTTGCCTTTGACAGCAGCAAGATAGTCATATGCACAGACAGAACAAATATAAACGGCTTACAGCTTGCGGATATACTCAGGCAATACTACAGGATTGAAACGGAAATGTCAGCACAGAACTACGTTATTGCTATGACTTCAATGGCGGACAGTAAAGAAAATATTAATAAACTTGCAAATGCTCTTGCTGATATTGACCGTCAGTTAATCACAGTACCTCAGAAAAAAGAACATACCCTTATAACCCAAATACCAGAAAAAGCAGAAAGCTTTTCTGAAAATTCAGTAAGTAACTTTAAAAATATAAATTATAAAAAAGCTGTGGGCAGAATTTCGGCGGAACATATATGGATTTATCCCCCCGGTGTACCGATTATTGCTCCGGGTGAAGTCATATGTAATGATACCGTAAGAGTAATAGAAACGGCAGTAAGCAATAATATGAATTTACAGCATACACTGTCACATTCCGCCGAAGATATAGCGGTATTGTAATATATTGTGCAAAACTAATAAAATTCATAACTTAGCAACTGTAAATTTCATAATAATAACATTTGAAATAAACTCAAAATTATGATAAAATATAAAAGCTGGTTTTGTGCTGATATAGCTCAGTAGGCAGAGCGCAGTCTTGGTAAGGCTGAGGTCACGGGTTCGAATCCCGTTATCAGCTCCAGCATAAATAAAATTCCCCTGTTTGCGAAAACAGGGGAATTTTATTTTCATATACTTATTGATACCTTATACATAATTATACTTTTTAATTTATCGTAACCCTGCATTCAGCAGTTTTTCCATTGTGTGAAGTCAGCGTTATAACTACTGTTCCCGCTTTCTTTGCCGTTACCTTGCCGTCTGAGTATACTTCGGCTACATCGGAATCACTGCTGCTCCAGGTATATTCAGCCGCAGAGTTTTCGGGAACAAGTCTTGTAAGCGTGTACGTTTCGTCAACATTAAGACTTAACTCTGTCTTATCAAGTGCAATAGCTATAGGTGCTTTCTTGACTGATACAGTACAGGTTGCAGTCTTTCCGTTGGTTGTCTTGACCGTAATTGTAGCCGTACCTGCTTTTTTACCTGTTACAACTCCGCCAGAACTTACAGTTGCTACGGCTGTATTATCACTGCTCCACGTGCAGTATGTTGCAGCGTTAGAAGGTGTAAGCGTTGTTGTAAGTGTGTACTTCTGTTTTACACCTATTTTTATTGAAGTTTTGCTTATAGATACACTTTCGGGTGCAGGCTTTACTTCTACTTTACAGGTTGCTGTTTTTCCGTTAGCAGTCATAACCGTAATTGTAGCTCTGCCTACTGCCCTGCCTGTTACCTTACCTTTTGAAGTAACTGTAGCAATATCTTTTTTGCTTGATTTCCAAGTAAAAGTTGTTTCTGCGTCCTCGGGGTCTGTAGTCGGTACTAAAGTATAAGACTGATCAACTCCCAGGGTTATAGTTGTCTGGTTCAAGGTAACGTTCTGAACTTCATTTTCAATATCAACAAATGCAAAGCCGTTCTTGTTTGCATATGCTTCTGTCGTTGAGCCTTTATAACCATACATTGTAAAGCCATCTGTTTTTTTATATTTGTTATCAGTGTAACTAAAATAATATCCAAAAGCTTTATAATTAATAACTGTCTCATTGTTTAGTATAGTTACACCGGTTAAACTGCTGCAGCCACTAAACGCATAACCTTCTATGCTTGTTACGCTATTCGGTATCGTTACATTTGTTAAACTGCTGCAGTCTTCAAATGCCCCATATTCAATGCTTGTCACACTGTCGGGTATCGTTACACCGGTTAAATTGCTACAATATTCAAATGCCCGATCACCTATATCCGTCACACCATCAGGTATGGTGTAACTTACGTTTGTTTTTCCGGACGGATAAAAGAGAAGTTGTGTTTTATTTTTATTAAACAAAACTCCATCTTTGGAACTGTAACAACTGTTTTCACTATCCACATCTATATCGGTTAAACTGCTGCACTCAAAAAATACAAAATCATCTATACATACTACACTGCCGGGTATTTTTAAATTTATTAAACTAATACAACTCTTAAACGCATAATCTCCTATACTTGTCAGACTGTTTGACATTGTTACGCTGCTTAAATTGCTACAGTTATCAAATGCATGTACACCTAAAGTTGTCACAGTGTCCGGCATTGTCACATTTGTTAAATTTAGGCAACTTTCAAATGTATGTGAATTTATCTCTGTCACACCATCAGGTATTGTATAACTTACGTTTGTTTTTCCGGGCGGATAAAAGAGAATTTTTGTTTTATTTTTGTTAAACAAAACTCCATCCTGAGAACTGTAATATTTGTTTTCATTATCAACATCTATATCGGTTAAACTGCTGCATTCCATAAATACAAAATCGTCTAAGCATATTACATTTTTAGGTATTGTTATGTTAGTTAAACTGCTGCACCCCTTAAATGCATACATATATATCCATTTTACACTGTCCGGTATCGTTACACCGGTTAAGCTGCTGCAATTTTGAAATGCATTAAAATTTATAGTATCCACATTGTTTGGTATCGTTATATTTGTTAAACTGCTGCAGCCATAAAATACACCCTGACGTATACTTGTTAATCCGTTGGGTATATTTACACTTGTTAAGTTACAGCATTCAAAAAACGCATATATATCTATATTTTTTACACTGTTTGGTATAATTATACTCGTTAAACTTTCGCAACTGCTGAATGCATTCATATAAATTTTTGTTACACTGTTCGGTATAGCATAGGTTTCATCTTTTCTTCCTTGCGGATATTTTATAAGCTGGGTTTTATTTTTGTCAAATAAAACTCCGTCTTTTGAGCTATAGTTACAATTATCATTACTTACATCTATATCTGTTAAACCTGCACAACCGTAAAATACACTATTATCAGTAATGCTTGTCACACTATCGGATATTTTTAAAATTTTTAAATTGCTGCAATTTTGAAATGTCAAAGCACCTATTTTTACTACAGGCATATTTTCTATCGTGGACGGTATAACAACCTCTGTATCACTGCCTGTATATTTTGTTATGGTAACTTCATTATTATCTGATACCGTATACTTAAAATCACCGTAAACACCATCACCGCTGCTGATTTTCTCAGTCTGTGCCTGACTTTCGGCTGTATCTGTTTCGTAAGCTGTAACGGTTGCTCCGCCTGCCGTAAATATTGATACTGCCATTATAGCCGATAATAATATGCTCAAAAACTTTTTCATCTGAAACTCTCCTTTTCTTTGGAATTTTTTACTTTTTGATTTGAAAAATTCTAAATCATAACTACATCACCTCAATATTTTTATATAAATAAATTCAACTATTAATATTAATTTTAACATATTTTTACAGAAAGTCAATTTATTTCGGTAATATTTGCAACAAAAAAGCTATAGGATAGCTTTTTATCCTATATCTTTTGTAAGTTTTATGATTTTACGGTTACGGTACAGGTAGCGGTTTTGCCGTTATGAGTTGTAACGGTAATTACTGCTGTACCTGCTTTTTTGGCAACTACTTTTCCGCTTGATGTCACGGTAGCAACAGCGGTTTTACTGCTTGTATAGGTGTAAGTAGTGTAAGCGTTTAAAGGTGTGAGTGTTTTCTTCAAAGTATAGGTTTCGCCGACCTTAAGACTTAATTCTGTCTTGTCGAGTGTTACGGCTGTAGGAGCTTTCTTTACAGTTACGGTACAGGTTGCTGTCTTATCGTTTGTAGTTTTAACTGTGATTGTAGCCGTACCTGCCTTTTTAGCTGTAACTACGCCGCCCGACGTTACGGTTGCGACAGTTTCATCACTGCTTGACCATGCACAATAGGTTGCGGAGTCTGTAGGGGTAAGTGTGGCGGTGAGGGTTTCTTTCATTCCGACAGCAAGTGTAACGGCGGTCTTGTCAAGAGCTACGCTTGTAGGAGCTTTCTTAACTGTTACAACACAAGTTGCAGTATAATTGTTTGTTGTCTTTACCGTGATAGTAACAGTACCTACCTTTTTACCTGTAACTCTTCCCTTGTCGTTTACTACAGCGATAGTTTTGTCGCTGGAAGTCCACTGCTGATAGGTTGCAGCGTCTGAGGGTGTCATTGTTGTCTGTAAAGTATACATCTGACCTACACCGAGTGTCATTTCAGTTTTGTTGAGTGTAATAGATGTAGGAGCAGGCTTTACAACTACAGTACAGGTATCTGTCATTCCGTTTTCAGTTTTTACAGTGATTGTAGTTTTTCCTACTGCACGGCCTGTTACTTTGCCAAGAGATGTTACTGTAGCAGTAGTTTTATTGCCTGTTTTCCATGTATAGGTTGTTTCTACGCCTTCGGGAGCTACAGTAGGTCTTAATGTGTAAGCCTGACCTACTCCGAGAGTAAGTGTATGCTTGTTAAGAGTAACGCTCTGAACTGTATCGAGCAGTTCAAAAGCTCTGTTATATTTCTGTGCATACTGATGTGCTGTCGAATTGCTGTAACAATATATAACAGCGTCTTCGGGAATATACCAGTTATCATCGTCCTCATTGTATTCGTTATAGAGTTTACAGTCTTTGCTGAGGAATGTTACTTTTGTCAGTGCGTCACAGCCTGAAATGAAATCCTCTTCAAATGTTTTCAGAGTGTCAGGGAATACAATTTCCTGTACAGCTTCATTTAAGGCAAATGCAGATCCGCCGATATATTCGATATTGCCGAGATTTAGCTGTTCGGAATCGACCTCATAGAATGAGTCATATCCTACAGATTTTACTCCGTTAAGAGTAATGAAATCCAATGTTTTTCCTTCGCAGCTATCAAACGCATAATTTTCAATTACGCAATCCGTACCGTTTACGGTAATATTTTCCAGATTATTGCAGTAAGCAAATGTATTGTAACCAATTCTTGTCATTGTGAAAGGAGTGGTAACACTTGTAATAGCGGTACTGCTGAAAACATTGTCGCCGATTTCCGTCATACCGTTATCGATAACCAGTTTGGTAATCATCATCTTATAGGTAGTGTTGTTCCAAGGGAGTGAGCTGTCATTATACTGATAGTTGCCTGTGGAAGTTTTGCCGAATACAGGGGAAAGTGTGAGTGTGCCTGTGTTAGCGTCAAACTGATAAGCACAGCCTCCCTTTAAGAAGCCTGAATCCTCCGTCTTTTTGGGAATATCGCTTGCTACATAATGACTGTCGCAACGGGTACAATGATAGACTTCGTGACCTTCTTCGTATACGGTAGCAGGAGTAGAACGTTCGCTGTCGTACACATAGTTATGACCTAAAGCGTCATTTGCTTTTACAGTTTTTGTCAGGGAACAACGACTGCATTTATAAACAGATACTGTGCCTGTTGTACAGGTTGCAGGAGTCTGAGATTGAAGTACAGAATAATCATGACCTAAAGCGTCATTTGCCGTTACGGTTTTTGTAGCCGAACAGCGTGTACACTTATAAACTTTCTTTGTGCCTGTTGTACAGGTTGCAGGGGTTGTTGAAACCAATGTAGAATAGTTATGACCCAATGCGGCGATTGTTTCGGTTTTGAGTGTTTTTCCGCATACGGTACATTTTGTGGTTTTTGTTCCTGTTGCCGTACAGGTAGCAGCTTTGGTAACGGTTGGTGTTCCTGCCGTGCAGTCTTCTGTCATAGCGGCAACAATAAAGCGTCTTCTGATAGCGTCACTGCGGATAGTTTTTGTACCATCTGTCTGAGCTCCTCCAACACCGTAATAACCGAATTTGCCGTCATAGCTTTTTGACCTCGGTACAGAATAATAGAAACCGCTTGCAGTAGGTTCTACTGTATCGGGATAATAGCCGTTAAAGGTTCTTGTCATATCATCACGGAATGTGGTAGCCATTTCATAACCATATATGTGCCTGTTCGATGAACTGAAAGAACACCAGTATTTTGCTTTCTCCAAACCGAAGAAATAATCTACAGTGTATTCACTGTTTTTGTAGGTACAAACCTGGAACGGAATAAAAATAATGTTGGCAATAACATAACTCTGACCGCTGTTCTGATAAAAACCTGTGTCACTGCTTCCCTTATAAAGTGATGCGTAATATGAACACTTTCCGTCTTTTACATAAATATAATTCAGGTTGCTTATGTCATATCCTGCCTTGGCATAAACCCTGAAAGTAACTTTGTAGCAGTGATTCCATGAGTAACCGTGATTTATCGCATCTTGCTCACAGGTTTCCAGCTGCTCGGTATTGATTGAGGAAAGATATACAATATCTTTAGACCTGTCCTCAACACTGGCTGTCACAGAAAATGTTTTGCTGCCGTCCAATGCGTCTTCCATTGTGGTAATAGTAGGCTTAATGACAACATATGCGGAAGTGGGAGTGTCATCTGCCGAAGCCGATACTGCCGAAAGCATTGAGAACATCGACATCAACATCATAATGGTGAGAAGTAAACTTAAAATACGTTTTGTTTTTCTAAGCTTCATAAAAATTTCCTCCTTTTTTGATAAAATAAAAGCTACCTGAACAAACAGTTATAAAATATACACCTCCCCGAAAGTATCTGCACATAAGATACTCAGATTAAATATACATATTGTAATTTCCGCTACAAAATATATACAAAAAACAATATATTATATTTATTATAGCAACGCTTCAGTTAAACGTCAACATTTTTTGGAATAATTGTCACTTATTCCTACAAAGCATAAACATTTTTATGAATAATTTCAGTGATACCTCTGCACAAAAAAATTCTTTTCAGAAATATTATGATAGAATTATCTTATTATTTACGCAAGGTTTTGACGGTATGATAAAAAATGGCTCAAATTCAGGAATTAAAAAGATGTTTTCTTATGCAATACTTTTTATGTTTTCGGCTTTTCTTATACAAGGCACGGAACTTTCAGAGATAAAAGTTTCTGCTTTACAAAGCTATGATACGGTAACGCTCAGCGGAAATACTTCGCTTGAAAGTGACGGAACAGATGTATATGCTGTAGGATTTTCTGGAAATACCGTATCGTTTTGTTGTCTGAAAAATGACGTTTGCAGCAGCTATACGTTCAATACATCGGGAAAGGTAAAGTATGTGACGGCAAGCGGCGGCTGTGTGTATGCCGTTTCTCTGCAAAACGGAAATACTTTCATATACAGATATATTTACGGCAGAGATACTCTGTATAACTATGATATGGGAAAGATAAATATAACCTCGTCATACAAATGCCGCATATGCAACGATAAGATTTATTTTTCATCAGATGATGAAGGCTCACACTTTGAATGTATGAATATTTATGGTGAAAAGCTTTTTTCCTTCAATGCCGATATGGGAGAAGCTACGGATTATATATCAGATTTTTCGGGAAATAACCTTTATCTGTTCTATCAGAATAATGTATATCGTGCAGACACAGGTTCAAATCAGATACCCTCCCATATACTGACAACAGTCAACCTGCGACCGAATATATTTGTCTGTGACGGCATAATTTTTGACTACGGCGGAGAAATTGTGGATATATCAGAGCGTTTGTCGGTTTCAACAGGTATAGTAAGCAATAAAATAAACGGAGGCTTCGCAAACGGTTACTACTGCAAGTACGATAATGGCACTATATACGGCTATGACAAGTCAGGAAACAAGTATCAGCTTTATAAAACGGAGTTCGGCGGCAATGCACAGATGTTATCTCAGAACGGAAATCTGTACATACTTTCGGAACAGGGAAAGCTTGATGTAATAAATACAAATGAGCTTTCCTATCCGAAAACGAAAACGGAAAATAACAGCAGCAGTTCTTCATCTGTACACAGAAAGCCGACAAATATAAGTAACGGTTCTTCTTTAAGCAACACAGATAACGGAACACAGAAAATCAATAACACAGGCTCATATGAAAACAATAACCCTCAGTTTTCGATAAATAGCTATAATGTTGACGAAAACAGGAAAATCATATGGGATATATCTCTCGGAACAACCATAGCGGCGTTCAGAAAAAATATTACATTCAATACATACAGTCTGACATTTTTCAACATCCGGAACACAGAACAGACAAGCGGAAAACTCGGCACAGGCTTTAAAATGTCGGTAAGACAGCAGAACAGGGAATATAAAAAATACACACTTTCCGTAAAAGGCGACCTTACAGGCGAAGGAAATTCAAACAGTAATGATGTTAAGCTTCTCAGCCGATACCTTATGAATAATGCTCAGCTCAGCGATGCTCAGTATGCGGCAGGAGATGTAAACGGTGACGGAGCAGTAAACAGTCTTGATATTCTGAAAATTGCAAAAAATAATCTGTAACGTGTTTTCATAAAATGCGTACTATATATTAAAAGCTTTCGGAGGTGAGATTTTACGCTATGTATCATCACAGAAAAAAACATCACAGATGCAACAGAGCTTTAATGCTTGGTATAGGTATGCTGTTGGGAACGCTGCTTCCGTGCAGAGTTCTCGTTGTGGTTGCATCTTTGATATTGTGTATAGTCTCACTTTTTGCTTTTAAATGTTGACGGAGGTTTTACTTATGAAATTTATTGTTATTGATAATCCGAAGGTACTGGGATTTTTTCTGCGAAAGCTTTACCACATAAAGAAAATAGATTTCAGCCAGAGCTGATAAAAAAAACATATCACTTCCGAAAATTAACAGCACATAAAAAAATAAAATGGTACTCATAACAGCTTTTTGGTTATGAGTACCATTTTTGACAAAAAGATACACTTACTATTAACATTAAGCCATACGTGAAAGCACAAAATCAGGAGCATCACCTACTATAATTGAATCGGTAACATCAGTTATATCAAAGTTATTTTGTATATATTGTGCGATAAATTCCTGTTCATTATCAAAAATGATTTCTTTTCCGTAACAGGGCTTTGAGGACTGAGGTGTTAATTCAAGATAAACGGTTTTGTTTTCGGCCTCAAAGGTCAGTATAGTATGGAATCTGCTGCGTGTCTTATCGTGGAGCAGCCATATTTTGTTGGGAACATTCTGCCTGTCAAGAAGATATTTCATTAAAACTGCAATATCATGACAAGTGCCGACCTTTGCTTTTTTAGTATCACCCGGAGCTTGTACACGATATTTAGTCAGTAAAAGCTCAAAGAAATTCTTGTCAAAACAATCTGACATATCAGGCAGATATATTTTTCCGTCAAGATAAAAGCCGTATTTATAGCCGTTATTTAAAAGCTCACTTTTCAGAAGTTCGCATATTTCCTGTATCGTCATTAAACTTCCCTCACACATTACGATTTATAGCTTTCATTGATTTCATAATTCAAAGGTTCTTAATAAGCTTGCCGCTACGCTTTGCATTCATATAGATTTCCTTGAATTCTGAGGAATATCCTCTTCCGAAACACAAAGCTTCAAGTGTAACAAGTCCATCGGTTACAATGACATTCCTCCACGGAAGCAAAGTAGCACATATCATAGAAGGCAAAGGATTTCCGTTAAGCATTTCCTGCCACGTGGAATTTAACCCTTTTACGAGATATACCTGTTCATCGTAGCTATTTATAAATACTGAACCTCTTTTTAGATGTCTTTCAACTATAAACTTACCTGAAATCTGTTTTTTCCAGTTTCTTACAAGCTCTGCATTTTCCTGAGTAAGCTGTGCTTGTGCAAGGTAATCATCTATCAGCGTAACCTGTTGCCATAGGGTATCAGCAACCTTGGCAGCGTTATAACCATTTATACATTTGGACGAAAGGTATTTTTCCTCAAATTTTTCATCGTTTTCAAGCACATTACACTTACGGTTCACATAATCCAGCAGCGGCATAAACAATTCAAAAAAAAGATTTGCATCTTTTTCATCAAGTGTCATATATATTTTTCTCCTCCCAATCATCAACCGACAAAATTCATAACACAGCGTAAATTTCAATACAAAACAAATTATAGCAACAAGCAAGAATTTATAATCTCACTTGTTGCTATAATCTTGGTGCGCTGAAAGGGACTCGAACCCCCGACCTACTGGTTCGTAGCCAGTCACTCTATCCAGCTGAGCTATCAACGCAAAGCAGTTTTCCGACTGCCATAGTATAATAACATAACTATGCAAAAAAATCAATACTTTTTTCATTTTTTACTTTAAATAATTTGAGTTTAAGGGTTTCACCCTTAAAAATCCTGACCAAAGGCTCCGCCTTTGGAAACCGCAAGGGCTCTGCCCTTGACCCGCAAGCCTTTGAAAAGGCTTGACCTAAACTTTGTGGTTTTGAAGCTGAGATAAATAAAAAACTCCGAACAAAAGCTCGGAGTGTAATGTACATTAATTTATGCACCCTAAAAACTGAATAAAGAACAAATAAGTAAAGAACTAAATCAAGCCAAACCAAATAAACTGTGGTCAAGCTTCCGACCTATTAGTACTGACCAGCTAAATACCTCACGGCACTTACACT